>ENA-OSEO01001325-OSEO01001325.1-sediment-metagenome-genome-assembly--contig:-NODE-1325-length-46044-cov-4.500598_pt1 | contig 46044 bp, 45 predicted proteins | sample MGYA00237883_ERZ534232 | MGnify/ENA metagenome assembly ERZ534232 | reverse complement strand
CTGGCCGGGGTCATTCTGGGCTCGGCCGCGGTGACCTACGACGACCAGTACGCCGTCCAGACCCAGGCCTACTCCTCGGAGCTGAGGGGCGGCTTCGCCGCCACCTGGGTCATCGTCTCGGACCGGCCCATCGTCTTCCCCCGGGTGACCAGGCCGGACATCCTGGTCGCCCAGGCCCAGGACTCCATCAACCGCTTCGCCAAGGTCTTGAAGCCCGAGGGACTGCTGATCATGGACAGCGACATGATCCCCGAGCCGCCGACCGGGGCCAAGCGGGTGGTCAGGATTCCGGCCACCTCCCTCTCCCGCCAGGAGCTCCAGGCCCCGGTCACGGCCAACATGATAATGTTGGGGGCGCTCTGGCAGGCCGCGGGTCTGGTCAGCCGCCAGGCCCTGGAGCGGGCCATCAAGGACGCCGTGCCCCCGGGCAAGGAGGACCTCAACCTGAGGGCCTTCGAGCTGGGGGCCCGGGCCGCGGCCGGCCAGCCGGCCTGAGCAGCAATTCACTGGAGGAGCAAGCAGATGGGTCTCAAGACCAAGGCTGAATACATCGAATCTTTGAGGCGGCTCAAGCCGACGGCCTACATGTTCGGCCAGAAACTGACCGACGTGGTCGACAACCCCCGGCTCAGGGCCGGCATCGAGGCCACCGGGTCGACCTACGAGCTGGCCGAGGACCCGCAGTACCGGGACCTGGTCGTCACGATGAGCCCCCTCATCAACGAGCCGGTCAACCGCTTCACCCTGCCCCCGACCTCCATCGCGGACCTGGTCGCCCGGGTCAAGATCAACCGGCTCCTGGGCAACCGGGTGGGCACCTGCCACCAGCGCTGCACCGGCCTGGACTGCCTGGCCGCCCTGTCCATCGTCACCTTTGACATCGACCAGAAGCACGGCACCGAGTACAACCAGCGCTTCCTGGAGTTCCTCAAGTACGTCCAGAAGAACGACCTGACCGCCAACGCCGGGGTGACCGACGTCAAGGGCGACCGCTCCCTGGGTCCCAAGGACCAGCCCGACCCGGACGTCTACCTGCACGTGGTCGAGCGCCGCAAGGACGGCCTGGTCGTCAGGGGGGCCAAGGCCCACCAGACCGGCTCTCTCTCGGCCCACGAGATCATCGTCCTGCCCACCCGGGCCCTGAGGAAGGGCGAGGAGGACTTCGCCCTGGCCTTCGCCCTGCCCAGCGACACGCCCAACCTGATCCACGTCGTCGGCCGCTCCAGCCTGGACACCCGGGAGCTGGACGGCTGCGACTGCGGCAACGTCTCCTACTCCAAGTACTGCCCCACGGTCATCTTCAACGACGTCCTGGTGCCCTGGGAGCGGGTCTTCATGTGCGGCGAGGTCGAGTTCGCCCAGGAGATGGTCTCGCGCTTCTCGGCTTACCACCGCCAGAGCCACGGCGGCTGCAAGTCGGGCAAGATCGACTGCATGGTCGGCGCGGCCCTGACCATGATGGACTACAACGGCACGGCCAAGGCCAGCCACCTCAAGGAGAAGGTCATCGACATGATCCACAAGTCCGAGACCCTCTACGGCTGCAGCCTGGCCGCCTCCTACGAGGGCCGTTGCGAGCCCTCCGGGACCTACTTCATCGACCCGGTCCTGGCCAACGCCTCCAAGATCCACGAGGGCCGGGAAATGGCCGAGGCCACCCGGCTGATGATCGACATCGCCGGCGGCTATGTGGCCGACCTGCCCTCGGAGCGGGACCTGGACAACCCGGAGGTGGGCGAGCTGCTCCGCAAGTACCTGAAGGGCGCGGCCGAGGTGCCCCCGGAGAAGCGGATAAAGATGTACCGCCTCATCGAGAAGATGGCCATGGAGAGCGCCGACACCATCTCCGACATCCACGGCGGCGGCTCGCCCGAGGCCCACCGGATAACCATCCTCCGCGAGTCCAACGTGGAGGCCAAGAAGAAGGCGGCCAAGAAGCTGGCCGGTCCGAGACGATGACCCAGGTGGCGGCGAAGCCGCCCCTCAGCTCAGAGGAATAGGCCTGGGTCTGGACGGCGTACTGGCCGTCGTAGGTCACCACGGCCGAGCCCAGAATGACCCCGGCCAGAATCGAGCCCTGGCCGCCCAGGCCGGCGATGGTCAACTCGGTCATCATTGGCAAGCCTCCCTGACCTCGCTCCTGAGACGGGCCCACTCGGCCGTCAGCTCGGCCTTGTCCAGATCGGCGAACTCGCCGACGACAATCCGGCCGGCCAGTTCCTCGGGCTTGAGCTTGGCCGCCTTGTCGATCCTCAAGCTGGCCTTCTTGAAGTGCTTGAGCATGTCCACGGCCTTGCCCAGCTTGCTCACCCGGCCGTACTGGACCGGGCACTGGCTGACGGCCTCGATCAGGGCGAAGCCCTTCTTCTGGATGCCCTTCTTGATGGAGCGGGTCAGCTGGCGGGGGTGATAGGCCGTCCAGCGGGCCACGTAGGCCGCCCCGGCCGCGGCCACGAGCTGGCAGACGTCGAAGACGTGCTCCAGGTTGCCGTGGGGGCTGGTAATGGTCTTGAGGCCCCGGGGCGTGGTCGGCGCGGTCTGGCCGCCGGTCATGCCGTAGATGCCGTTGTTGACCAGGACCACGGTCAGGTCGACGTTGCGCCGGGCGGCGTGGATGAGGTGGTTGCCGCCGATGGCCGTCAGGTCGCCGTCGCCGCTGGCCACCAGGACGTTCATCTCCGGCCGGCTCAGCTTGACCCCGGTGGCGTAGGCGATGGGCCGGCCGTGGGTGGTGTGGAGGGTGTCGGCGGCGAAAAGGGGGCTGGGTATCCAGGCCGAGCAGCCGATCCCGGCCACGAAGACGAAGCCGTCCAGGTCGAGGCCGAGCTCGTCGATGGCCCGCAGGATGGCCTGGGTCACGGTCCCGTTGCCGCAGCCGGGACAGAAGGTGGTCCGGCTCACCTGGGGCCGGATGTACTTTTTCAGAGGGTGCTCCTGGGGAATCAAGCCATCACCTCCCTGATCCGTCTCAGGATCAACTCCGGGTCGTGGATCTGGCCCAGGATCTGCGGGCCCAGGAAGCCGACCCGGCAGGCCCCGGCCGCCTCGGCCTTGATGTAGGGGTAGAGCTGGCCGGTGTTGTTCTCCAGGACCAGCATGTGCTCGGCCGCCTCGGCCGCCCGCCTGATCTCCCGGTCCGGCAGGGGCCAGATGGTCTTGAGCCGGAGGGTCCCGACCTCGAGTCCCTCGGCCCGGGCCAAAGCGGCCGCGGCCCTGGCCGAGCGGGCCACCGAGCCGTAGGCCACCAGGACCAGCCGGGCCTTGTCGTAATCGGCCTCGACCTCGATGATGTCCTGGCGGTGGCTGAGGATCTTCTCGATGGGCTTGGTGATGTAGCCGTGCATCACCTCCGGGTCGCTCAGGTTCCTCATGCCCCGCTCGTCGTGGCAGGAGCTGGTCACGTGGGTCTTGAGCCCCCGGCCGAAGACGGGCATGGGGGCCACCTCCGGGTCCAGGAAGTCGCGCCTCTCGCCGAACTCGCCGCCGGCCGTTATCTTGCGGCCGACCAGGCTGAGGTCCTTCTCCTCGGGGATGACCACCCGCTCGCGCATGTGGCCGACAAAGCCGTCGGCCAGGACAAAGACGGGCACCCGGAAGCTCTCGGCCAGGTTGAAGGCCCGGACGGTCAGGTCGAACATCTCCTGGGGGCTCTCGGGGCTCAAGGCGATGATCTGGTAGTCGCCGTGGGAGCCCCGGGCCACCTGGACCACGTCGCCGGCCAGGCCGACCGAGGGCACCCCGGTGGAGGGCCCCAGGCGCTGGACGTCGACGATGACCAGGGGCGTCTCGGTGGCCACGGCGAAGCCGATGTTCTCCTGCATCAGGGAGATGCCCGGCCCAGAGGTGGCGGTCATGGCCTTCAGGCCGGCCCAGGAGGCCCCGATGGCCGAGCAGACGGCGCTGATCTCGTCCTCGGTCTGGAGCAGGACCCCGCCCACCTCGGGCAGGCGGGCGGCCAGGGTGTTGAAGACCTCGCTGGCCGGGGTGATCGGGTAGCCGGCCGCGAAGCCGCAGCCGGCGGCGATGGCCCCCTCGGCGCAGGCCAGGTTGCCCATCATGAAATGAGTCCCGGACTTGATCCTGAGCCCCTCAGCCATTTTCAATTTCCTCTCGACTCTCCTCGGCCTCGCCCTCGACCACAATGGCGAAATCGGGGCAGAAGACCATGCAGTTCTTGCAGCCCGTGCACTCCGCCTCATCGGTCAGCAGGGGCGGCACGTAGCCGGCCTCGTTCATCTCCTGGGAGGCCGAGAAGAGGGACTTGGGACAGACGAACAGGCAGATCCCGCAGTCCTCGACTCCCTTGCAGGCCTCACCAAACACTCTCACGCTGGGCATGCTCTCTCCTCGTCTCGGAGCGGCCTAGAGGTAAGTTTTCTCCGGCACCGGGAACTGGGGCTCCCGGCCCTCCAGAACGGCCAGGACGTCGCTGGCGACCAGGCTCATCCGGATCATGCTCTCCTCGGTGTGGGCCGACATGTGGGGCGTGCCCACGAAGTTTTCCAGCCCGAAGAGAGGATTGTCGGGCGAGGCCGGCTCGGTCTCGTAGACGTCCGCTCCCGCGCCGGCGATCAGGCCGGATGTAAGGGCCGCGGCCACGTCAGCCTCCCGCCAGACCCGGCCCCGGGCCATGTTGATCAGGAAGGCCGTCGGCCTCATCAATTTTATCAGGTCGGCCTTGACGCAGCCCTCGGTTTCCGGGGTCAGGGGCAGGTTGATGGAGATCAGTTCGGCCCGCCTGAAGACGTCGGCCAGCCCGACGCGCTGGGCCTCGAGCTCCCGGCCCACCTCGGGGTAGGAGACGATATCGTGGTAGAGCACGGGCATGGCCAAGCCCAGGTGGCAGATGCGGGCCGTCCGCTGGCCGATCCGGCCGAAGCCCAGGATGCCCAGGGTCTTGCCCCTCAGCTCGGTCCCGATCAGGACGTTGCGGGCCGCCCACTCGCCCCGGCGCAGGGCCGCGTCGGCCGGCCTGATCTTCTTGGCCAGCATGAGGGCCAGGCCGACGAAGTGCTCGGCCACGCTCTCGCTGTTGGCCGTGGGCGTGTAGACGACCTTGACCCCGGCCTGTCTGGCCGCTTGGAGGTCGATGCCCTCCAGGCCGACGCCGTGCCGGCCGATGACCTTGAGCCGCGGGGCGGCCTCAATGATGGCCCGGGAAACCCGGCCGTTGGCCCGGATGACGATCCCGTCCACGTCGCCGACCTGGGAGACGAGATAGCCCTCCTCCAGGGACTGGGCGTAGACCAGGTCGCACTTCTCCTCCAAGAGCCTGGTGCCCTGGGCGTGGATGGGCTCGTAGACGAGAACTCTGAAGCCGGGGCCCATTCGGACTCCTCCACCGGGACGCGAAGTTACAAATCCGGCCGCCCGCCCGGTCAGGGGGCCGGGGCAGGCCGGCCTCGGGCGCGCTTGGCGGCGGCCGGGAGCGAAAGTCTGCCGGGAAACCCTGAGGCGCGGACATTGTTGCTCATATTGTTAACAATCAGATTAACTTCGCCCTCGATTTTGTCAAGCAAAAAAGGGGCCCGCCTCTCCGGCCCCCTGAATGTAGCCGGCGGGGGGCCGGTTCAGCCCCCGGCTGGCCGGGTCGGGGCCAGGCCGTACTTTCTCATCCGGTACTGCAGGGTCGTCCGCGGCAGGCCGAGCAACCTGGCCGCGCCCCGGGGCCCGCCCACCGCGCCGCGGCACTGGAGCAGGGCCCGTTCGATGTGGCGGCGCTCCATCTCGGCCAGGCTGATCAGGTCCAGGGAGCGGTCGTGGCGGCCCGCCTCGAGCATCTGGCCCAGGTCGGCGGCCGAGATGACCTCGCCGGGCCGGAGGATGACCATCCGCTTGACCAGGTTCTTGAGCTCCCTCACGTTGCCCGGCCAGGGATGGCGGTGGAGGAGATCCATGGCCGCCGCGGTGTACCTGGGGGCGGGGCGATGGGTCTTCTCCGACTGGATGGCCGTCAGGCGCTCGACCAGGAGGGGGATGTCCTCCAGCCGCTCCCTCAGGGGCGGGACGCGGAGGCTGATGGTGTTGAGCCGATAGTAGAGGTCGGGCCGGAACCTGTTCTCCCGGAGAGCCTCTTCCAGGTCGTGGTTGGAGGCGGCGATGACCCGGAAGTCGGTCTGGATGGAGCGGCTGTCGCCCAGGCGCTCGAAGGTCCGGTCCTGGAGGACGTGGAGCAGCTTGGCCTGGAGGGCCGGGGGCAGGTCGCCGATCTCGTCCAGGAAGACGGTGCCGCCGTCGGCCATCTCGAAGCGGCCCAGCCGCCGGCTGTGGGCCCCGGTGAAGGCCCCCCTGGCGTGGCCGAAGAGCTCGCTCTCGAACAGGTTGGGGGCCAGGGCCGGGCAGTTGACCTTGACGAAGAGGGCCTCCCGCCGGGGGCTGAGGTTGTGGAGGCAGCGGGCGATGTAGTCCTTGCCCGTGCCGGTCTCGCCGGTGATCAGGATCGAGGCGTCGGTGTCGGCGATGAGCTCGGCCTGCCTCATGATTTCGACCATGGCCGGGCTGGCGAAGAAGAAGTGGTCCAGAGCGTAGGCGTCATCGGCCTGGTCCAGGAGGAAGCGCTTCTGGCTCTCCAGCCGCTCGTTGATGGTCTTCAGCTCGGTGTGGGCCATCATGTTGTCCACGGCGATGGCCACCTGGGTCGAGACCTCCTCGAGGAAGCCGGACAGTTCCTCGAAGTTGTCCGGGGTCTGGCGGAAGGAGAGGTGGAGCGAGCCCAGGATGCGGCCGCGGACGATGAGGGGGAAGGCCAGGGTGGCGTTGAGGCCGGCCTCCCTCATGGACTGGACCGAGGCCCAGTAGGTGTGCTGGCTCATGTCGGCGATAATGACCGGCTGGCGGGAGCGGATGACCATCCGGGCGATGGCCCCCTTCTCCAGGGGCCGGCTGACCGGGGCGGCGATGCCCTCGGGGCTGATCCCCTCGGCCGCGGCGAAATAGCTCAGGGACTCGGTCCGGGCGTCGTAGAGATTGATGCTGAAGCGGTCGTAGGCAAAAAGCCGGCCCATCTCCCGGGCCAGGGTCCGGAAGAGATCCTCGCGGGTGGTCTGGTTGATGATGGCGTTGTTGATTCTGAGCAGGAGCTGATAGCGTTTGGCCTGACTCCAAGCCATGTTCTTGCTCCCGGGTTTTGGTCCCGGCCCAATATTGGGCTCGCGGGCTAGAGTGAAACGCGGTCGGGCTTGCGGCCGCTCCGCCCGGAGCAGCCGCCCGTCCCGGTCCCTGGCCAGGCTCCAAGGGCGGGCCCGGACCGGTCTCTTCCAGCCTAAGCCAGGTCCCGGGCCAGGGCAAGCCCAATATTCGGCTTCCGGCCCAATAGTGGGCGGGCCGGTCCGGCCCATTTGGGGCGGCATCGGAAATAAATAGCCGTCATTCCGTCAATTAATCCAGCCAGAGTCTTCGGCACGACCCTTGCTGAACTCTAAGTGGTGCTGGCTGTATCTGGCGGGGGGCGTGGCCGTGGAGGTGTCACTCAAATACGGTTCCGGCGTCCGGAAGCTGAGGCTCCCGGACGAGGCGGAGGTTCATCTCCTCCAGCCCCAGGTCCGGCCGGTCCTGGGCGATCCGGCCGCGGCCCTGGAGAAAGCCCTTGGCCGGCCCCTGGATGCCGCCCGGCTGGAGGAGATGACTCCGCCCCGGCGGGTGGCCGTGGCCGTGCCGGACGAGAGCCGGCCCACGCCGGTCAGGACCCTGCTGCCGGTCATCCTGGCCCGGCTGTTCAAGGTCTTCCCCGAGCTCGAGCCGGACCGGGTGACCGTCATCGTCGGGGCCGGCCTCCACCCGCCCCTGGACCGGGACGGCCTTAACCGGGTGGTCCCGCCAGAGGCGGCTGGCGGCGGCCGGGTGATCAGCCACGACGCCCGGCAATCGGCCATGGAGGACCGCGGCCGGACCAGCCGGGGCACCCCGGTGGCCGTCAACGCCGAGCTGGCCCGGGCCGACCTGAAGATCTCCCTGGGCCAGATCGACCCGCACCAGTTCGTCGGCTTCACCGGCGGAGCCAAGGGCGCGGCCATCGGCTGCGCCGCGGCGGCGACCATCGAGGCCAACCACGGCCTCATGTTTCACGAGCGGGCCAGGGCGGGGGTCCTGGAGGGCAACCCGGTCCGGGAGGACATCAACGAGGCCGGGGAACTGATCGGGCTGGACCTGGCCGTCAACGTGGTTCTCGACCCGGACAAGCGGGTCGCGGCCCTGCTGGCCGGCCGGCCCGAGGCGGTCCTCAGGGCCGGGGCGCCGGTCTGCGCCCAGGTCTACGGCCTGGCCCTGGAGGAGAGGTACGACCTGGTCATCGCCTCCTGCGGGGGGCACCCCAAGGACATCTGCCTCTACCAGGCCCAGAAGGGGCTCAACCTGGCCTCCCAGGCCCTCAAGCCCGGAGGCGGGATTCTGCTTCTGGCCGCCTGCCCCCAGGGAGTGGGCGACGAGACCTACGCCGAGTACGTCCGCCGCTTCCAGCGGCCCGAGGACGTCCTGGCCGACTTCCAGCGGCTGGGCTTCAGGATGGGCGCCCACAAGGCCTATCTCTTCGCCCGGACCCTGAGCCGGTACGAGGTGGTGGTGGATTCGGACCTGGAGGCCGAGACCCTGGCCCGCTGCCAGATCAGGGCCGGCCGGGCTCAGGAGGCCATCGACCGCTGGCTGGGCCGGTTCAAGGGCCGGCCCAGGGTGGCCGTGGTCCCCCAGGCCAACACAACCTATTTCTATCAGGCCGGCCCGGCCGGGCCGGGAGAGCTCGAGCGACCGGCTTGAAACCGGGCCCTCGGGCCCGAGGCTGAAAACCAAGGAGGAGAAGATGATCCAGTTCCTAGTTCACGAGAAGGCCGACACGGTCGGGGTGGCCACGGTGGACATCAAGGCCGGCGAGACTGTCCGGGGCCTTTACATGGACAGCCAGGAGGCGGTGGAGATCAAGGCCGGGCAGGACGTGCCCCTGGGCCACAAGATCGCCCTCAAGGACCACGCCGTGGGCGACTCGGTCATTAAGTACGGGGCGGACATCGGCCGGGTGGTGGCGCCGATCAAGCGGGCCCAGCACGTCCACGTCCACAACCTTAAGACCAAGAGGTGGTAGCCATGAGCCTGGGAAAAGTTTTGGGTTATCGGCGCGAGAACGGCCGGGTGGGCATCCGCAACCACGTGGTCATCCTGCCCCTGGACGATCTGTCCAACGCCGCCTCCGAGGCGGTGGCCAACAACATCAAGGGGACCAAGGCCATCCCCCACCCTTACGGACGCCTGCAGTTCGGCGAGGATCTGAAGCTCTTCTTCCGGACCCTCATCGGCACCGGGGCCAATCCCAACGTGGCCGCGGTGGTGGTCATCGGCATCGAGCCGGAGTGGACCAACGTCATCGTCGACGGCATCGCCGAGACGGGCAAGCCAGTGACCGGCTTCTCCATCGAGCGGACCGGCGACATCGGGACCATCGCCAAGGCCAGCTGGCAGGCCAAGGAGTACCTGCAGTGGGCCAGCGAGCTCAAGCGGGAGGAGGTGGACCTGAGCCAGATCTGGGTCTCGGTCAAGTGCGGCGAGTCGGACACGACCTCCGGCCTGGCCTCCAACCCGACGGTGGGCAACGCCATCGACAAGCTGGTCGAGGCCGGGGCGACCTGCTCCTTCGGCGAGACCTCGGAGATCACCGGGGCCGAGCACGTCTGTAAGGAAAGGGCGGCCACGCCCGAGGTGGGCGAGCAGTTCATGAAGATCTGGAACGAGTACAACGACTTCATCAACGACAACAAGACCGACGACCTCTCCGGCTCCCAGCCGACCAAGGGCAACATCCGCGGCGGCCTGACGACCATCGAGGAGAAGGCCTTCGGCAACCTCCAGAAGATCGGCAAGAAGTCCAGGTACGTCGGGACGCTCGGCCCGGCCGAGGCGCCCACCGGTCCGGGCCTCTGGTTCATGGACACCTCCTCGGCGGCCGGCGAGGCGGTGACCCTCTGGGCCGCGGCCGGCTTCGTGGCCCATCTGTTCCCGACCGGCCAGGGCAACATCATCGGCAACCCCATCGAGCCGGTGATCAAGCTCTCGGCCAACCCCCTGACGGTCAAGACCATGACCGAGCACATCGACTACGACTGCTCGGCCATTCTGCGGGGCGAGATGACCCTGGACCAGTCGGGCGACAACCTGCTGGAGATGCTCCGGCGGACCTGCAACGGCCGGCTGACGGCCAACGAGGTTCTGGGCCACTTCGAGTTCATCTTGACCAAGCTCTACCGGAGCGCCTAGGTCCGGGGGCCGTGGAGGCGGGCCCGCCGCCACGGCCGCCAGACCTGACCAGGGCGCCTCGGCGGGAAGGAGGCGGCTCATGCAGTTCGGTTTTATCGGCGTGGGGCTCATGGGCGGCGGCCTGGCCCGCAACCTGATCCGCGCCGGCAAGGAAGTTCTGGTCTTTGACCTGAACCCCGAAGCGATTCAGCGGACCATCCAGGTCGGCCCCACCGGCCGGGCGGCCGGCCGGGTCGAGGATCTGGCCGGCGTGGACGTGCTCTTCACCTCCCTGCCGCGGCCGCAGGATCTGGAAAAGGTCATGCTCGGCGGAGAGGGCTTGCTCAGCCGCCTCAAGGCCGGTTCGACCTACCTCGACGTCAGCACCATTGATCCGGGCACGGCCCGGACCCTCTTCGAGGCGGCCCAGGCCAGGGGGGTGGATTTCCTGGCCTGCCCCCTGGGCAAGACCCCGGCCCAGGCCGAGAAGGCCGAGGAGCCGATCTTTGTCGGCGGCCAGCGGCAGGTCTTCGAGAGGCTGAAGCCGATTCTGGAGATAGTCGGCTCGCCGGTCTACTACCTGGGCCAGGTCGAGGCTTCCTGCGCCCTGAAGCTGATCAGCAACCTGATCGGCATGACCAACCTGGCCGTCCTGGCCGAGGGCCTGCGCGTGGGCCAGAAGGCGGGCATTGAGATGGATTTTCTCCTGGAACTGCTCAGCGACACCGGGGCCAGGAGCTTCCAGATGGACGTTCGCGGGCCCTGGATCGCCAAAGACGACTTCACCAGCCGCTTCGGCGTGGATCTGGCCCTCAAGGACGTCGGATTGGGCTGCCGGATGGCCGATGAATGGGGCAACGAGGCCAGGACCATGAAGATCGCCCTGGAGTACCTCCAGAGGGCCAGCCAGGCCGGACTGGGCAAGGAAGACTGCAACGCCATCTACAAGGTCATCCGATGAATCCGCCCCCAGGCCGGTCGTCAAGGCGGTTAACCAGGAGTTGGGTCATCGGCTCGTCGAGCCCTTCGGCCCGACTCAATGTTTCAGGGATTCATTCGAGGAGGTGGATAATGAGAGTCAGGCAAGTTGGCGTACTAACCCTGTTGACCTTTGGCCTGGCCGCGGTCCTGGCCCTGCCCGCCGCCGCGGCCGACTTCACCTGCAAGTTCGCCACGGCCAACCCGCCGGGCAGCTACCACGCCATTTGCGGCGAGAAGTTCAAGGAACTGGCCGAGAAGTATTCCGGCGGCAAGATCGAGGTCAAGGTCTACCTGGGCGGGCAGCTTGGCTCCGAGCAGGACAACGTCCAGGCCTGCGGGACCGGCATGCTTCACACCTCGATCATGGCCGTCAACAACGTCACCCCCTTCGCCCCGGCGGTGGGCTTCATGACCCTGCCCTACATCTTCCCCAAGATCGAGGACGCCTACAAGCTCTTCAAGAGCCCGATCATGGACGACCTGAACAAGACCATGGTCAAGCAGGCCAACGTCAGGGCCCTGTCCTGGCTGGTGGGCGGCTATCGGGTCCTGACCAACTCCAAGAAGGAGGTCCGCCAGCCGGCCGATCTCAAGGGCCTGACCATCCGCGTGCCCAAGAACCCGATCATGATCGCCGCCTACAAGGCCTGGGGGATCAACCCGGTGCCCATGGCCTGGACCGAGGTCTTCAACGCCCTGCAGCAGAAGGTCATCGACGGCCAGGACAACCCGCACCTGGTCAACGCCGACCAGAAGTTCTTCGAGGTCCAGAAGTACATCACCAACATCCACTACATCCTCTGGACCGGGCCTCTCCTGGCCTCGGAAAACTGGTTCAGCAAGCTGCCCAAGGACATGCAGGAGGTGGTGGTCAAGGCCGCCCAGGAGGCCGCCGAGTACGAGTGGAACTGGGTGGCCGAGAAGGAGGCCGCCGCCCTGAAGCTCTGTCTGGACAAGGGCATGGCCATGGTCGAGCCGGCCGACAACGAGAAGGATTGGATCGACAAGGCCAAGAGCGTCTGGCCCCAGTTCTACGAGAGCGTCGGCGGCAAGGCGGCGGTTGACAAGGTGGTCGAGACCCTGTCCAAGTAAACGCGACCTGACTCGGGGAAGGGGACCGCCCCTTCCCCGACCGCGGCCGCACTGGTCGGGGATGCCTGTATGGTCAAGCGAGCGCTCGTCGAGCTCTACGAGAACTTTGAGAAGTACTTTTGCGCCTTCCTGATGGCCCTGCTGGTCGTCTGCCTCGGGCTGCAGGTCTTCTTCCGCTTCGTCCTGGAGGCGGCCCTGACCTGGACCGAGGAGCTCTCCCGCTTCGCCTTTGTCTGGGTCATCTATCTGGGCGCCTCCCTGGCGGCCAAGGGGCGACAGCACGTCCGGGTGACCGCGCCGCTGCTCCTCCTGCCCGAGAGGCTCAGGATCTATCAGTGGGTCCTGGCCGACGCCATCTGGGCAATCTTCAACGTCTTCTTCGCCGTGCAGGGCATCCGCCTGGTCATCCACATGTTCCGCTTCCCCTTCATCTCCCCCTCGCTGCAGTGGTCAACGGCCTACATCTACGCCATCGTCCCGGCCGGCTTCATCCTGATGACCCTCCGGCTGATCCAGGACTACTACCGCTCCTACAAGCGGGGAGACTTGCGCGGACTGGTCCAGACCGGAGGTGAGCGATGAGCGTCATGGCCATCCTGGTCGTGGTCCTCATTCTCGGTCTCATCCTGGGACTGCCCATCTTCATGTCCCTGGGCGCGGCCACGGGCCTCGCCCTGCTGGCCAGCGACACCACCCTGACCATGATTCCCCAGACCCTCTACCAGGGGGTGGATCAGTTTCCCTTGCTGGCCATTCCCTGCTTCATATTGGCTGGCTCGCTCATGGAGTACGGCGGGGTGACCCGCCAGATCATCGACGTCGTGGCCAAACCGGCCGGGACCATCTACGGCGGCCTGGGCGTGGCCACGATCATGGCCTGCATGTTCTTCTCGGCCATCTCGGGCTCGGGGCCGGGCACGGTGGCCGCGGTCGGCTCCCTGATGATCCCGGCCATGATCCGGCAGGGCTACGACCGCGGCTACGCCGGCGCGGTGGCCTCCTCGGGGGGCACCCTGGGCATCCTGATCCCGCCCTCCAACCCGATGATCATTTACGGCGTCATCGCCAACGTCTCCATCACCGGCATGTTCCTGGCCGGCATGGTCCCCGGGGCCATGATCGGCCTGGCCCACTGCTTCGTGGCCTGGTACGTGGCCAAGAGGCTGGATTACAAGGGCAGCGGTGAGGAGTTCGAGCTGAAGGACTTCCTCAAGACCTGCTGGCGGTCCAAGTGGGCCCTGGCCGCGCCAGTGGTCATCCTGGGCGGAATTTACGCCGGTATCTTCACCCCGGTGGAGGCCTCGGTGGTGGCCGTCTTCTATGGCCTTTTCGTCGGCGGGGCGATCAACCGCCAGCTCAACCTGGACAAAATCGTTCGGGCCCTCAACGACGCGGCCATCATCGCCGGCACGGTCCTGATCATCGTCGGCACCTCCACCCTTTTCGGCCAGATGCTGACCTTCGAGCAGGCGCCGACCAAGCTGGCCAACGCCATCCTGGCCGTCTCCAATAACTGGTTCGTGGTTCTGCTCCTGCTCATCCTGGTCTTCTACGTCCTGGGCATGTTCATGGAGACTCTCTCGACCATCATCATCCTGACTCCCGTTCTGCTGCCGGTGGTGGTCAAGCTGGGCATAGATCCGATCCATTTCGGGGTAATTTTCGTGGTGACCAACGAGGTCGCCTTCCTGACGCCGCCCCTGGGGGTGAACCTCTTCGTCGCCTCCAAGATGGCCGACGTCTCCCTGGAACGATTGGCCGTGCACGTCATCCCGCACATCATCGCCATCACCGTCTGCATCTTGATCCTGGCCTACTTCTCCTTCTTCAGCACCTGGCTGCCCAATCTGTTGGGCTTCGGCAAGCTGTGAGGCGGGGGGTGGGAGGAGCCGGCCTTCAGCGTCACCGAGGTTCCGGCGGCCGGCCGGGGTTGACTCAGTGGAATAGACAACTGGTCGGGCCGGCGGCCTGGGGCCCGGCCCGATCCCAACCGGTGCCACAAAAGGGGGTAATCATGGCGAGACGTTTTCTGATCCTGGCCTTGGCCCTGGCCTTCATCTGCGCCCCGGCCCTGGCCGGGCCGGCCGCGGCCGGCTATCCGGAGAACTCGATTGTCTACTCGATTCCCTTCAACCCGGGCGGCCAGTCCGATCTGGAGGCCCGGCGCCAGCAGCCGCTCCTGGAGAAGATGCTCGGCGTCAAGATCATCGTCCAGTACAAGCCCGGCGGCGGCGGCTCGGTGGGCTGGGCCGAACTGGTCAACAAGAAGCCGGACGGCTACTTCATCTCGGGCATCAACATCCCCCACATCATCCTCCAGCCCCTGGCCCGGGGCAACGCCGGCTACGAGACCGACCAGATAGCGCCCATCGCCCTCTTCCAGGCCACGCCCATCGGCCTGGCCGTTCTGAACGACTCGCCCTTCAAGACGCTCAAGGACCTGGTCGAGTACGCCAAGAAGAACCCCGGGGCCGTGACCGTCGCCGGCTCGGGCACCTGGTCCGGCCACCACATCGCCCACCTTCAGTTCTCCAAGATGGCCGGCATCCAGATGACCTACGTGCCCCACAAGGGCGCCGCGCCCAGCGTGGCCGCCTTCCTGGGCGGGCACGTCCAGGCCCTCTGGGCCAACTCCAACGACCTGGTCCAGCACGCCGACAAGAGCCGGGTCCTGGGCTTCGGCACGGAGAAGCCCTTCCCCAACATGCCCGAGGTGCCGACCTTCAAGTCCCAGGGCTATGACCTGCTGGCCAGCATCGACCGCGGCGCCGGGGCCCCTCCGGGCACCCCGGCCGAGATAATCAAGGTCCTGGAGGCCGCCTTCCTCAAGATCGCCAACGACCCCAAGATCCAAAAGCAGATGGCCGACGAGGGCTTCGTGCCCTTGCAGATGGGCGCGGCCGAATCCAAGGCCTACATCGAGGCCAAGGTCAAGGAATGGACCCCGGTGGTCAAGGAGTTCAAGAAATAGGCCCGGGGCGGCCCCAGTGAAGGCGGGGGGCGGCGCTCTGCCGGCCCCCGCCAAGCCAGAGGAATGATATGTTAGAGGCGGCCTGGTCGGGGATTATTCAGGTCTTCTATCCCGGCAACTTTCTGTCCCTCTTCTTCGGCGTCTTCATGGGCATCGTCTTCGGGGCCCTGCCCGGACTGACGGCGACCATGGGCCTGGCCCTCCTGATCCCCTTCACTTTTACCATGTCGCCGGCCGCGGGCCTGATCATGCTGGGCGGCATCTACGTCGGGGCCATGTACGGCGACGCCATCCCGGCCGTTCTGATCAACACCCCGGGCACGCCGGCGGCCATCGCCACCACCTTCGACGGCTTTCCGCTGGCCCAGAAGGGCATGGCCCAGCACGGCCTGGTCGCCGCGGCGGTGGCCTCGGCCTACGGCTCGCTGGTGGCCAACATCGTCCTGGCCACCGCGGCCCCGCCCCTGGCCGAGGCCTCGCTCAAGTTCGGGCCGCCGGAGTATTTCTGGCTGGGCATTTTCGGCCTGACCATCATCGCCACCCTGTCCAGCGGGACCATGCTCAAGGGCTTCCTGGCCGGCGGGGTCGGGCTGCTGCTGAGCACGGTGGGCATGGCCCCCATCGGCGGCGACGTCCGCCTGACCCTGGGCTTCCCCGAGCTTCAGGCCGGCCTGGAGCTGATCGTGGCCCTGATCGGCTTCTTCTGCCTGCCCGAGATTCTGTCCAGCGTCATCGGCCAGCGCCGGGTTGCCTACGCCAGCCAGCCGGCCAAGCCCAACATGAGTGTCATCCGCGAGGTGACCGTTTCCCTGCTCCGGAAGCCGGCCCTCATGCTTCGTTCGGCGGCCATCGGGACCATCATCGGCTTCGCCCCCGGGGCCGGCGGCAACATCGCCAGCATGGTCTCCTACAACGAGGCCTGCCGCTGGGACAGGCACCCCGAGGAGTTCGGCCAGGGGACCATCAAGGGCGTGGCCGCCTCCGAGGCGGCCAACAGCGCCATGGCCCCGGGCTCGCTCATCCCCCTCCTGACCCTGGGCATCCCCGGCTCGCCGCCGGCGGCGGTCATCCTGGGCGCCCTGATGCTCCACGGCATGCGGCCGGGCCACGAGCTCTTCACCATTCACGCCCCGGTCACTTACGCCTTCATCATGAGCATGCTCGTGGCCGCCTTCCTGGTGACGGTCATCGGCTGCTTCGGCTCGTTCGTCTTCGCCCGCATCATCAACATCCCGGCCCGCTTCCTGGCCCCGGCCATCCTGTTCATGACCGTGCTGGGCTCCTACTCCATCCGCAACAACATGCTCGACGTCTGGATCATGTTCCTCTTCGGGGTCATCGGCTACGTCAGCCACAAGCTCAAGTTCCACCCGGCGCCCATCGTCCTGGGGCTGATCCTGGGGCCGTTCGTCGAGGAGGGCCTGGTCCAGTCCATCCTGACCGGCCGGGCCGCCGGCGGGGTCCTGGGCTACATGGTCTTCCGGCCCATCAGCCTGGTCCTGATCGGCCTGAGCCTCATGTCGGCCCTCTGGCCGCTCTATGCCTCCTGGCGGGCCGGCCGCCGGCCGCCCGAGTGTCGCCCGGAGGGTAGCGATGCTTAACTCGGATCTGATCGTCGGCTGCGTCTGCGCCGCCCTGACCGGCCTGGTCTATTTCCTGACCCGGGACCTGAGCAAGCTGGGCGGGGTCTTCGTCAACTACGTCCTGGTCGCCCTGGGCTTCCTGAGCCTGATGCTCCTGATCAAGGGCTTCATCAAGCCGGAGCGGATCAGGTTCTTCCAGTCGGCCGTGGAGCGCAACAACGTCCTGGTCGGCCTGATCATCCTGGCCCTCTACCTGGCCGTGATGCCCAAGGCCGGCTTCCTGCCGGCCAGCTACGTCTTCTACGGCGTCTTCAACCTCTACCTGGCCGAGGAGCGGCTCAGGACCAGGAACATCTTCCAGTCCCTGGGCCTGAGCGCGGTGGTGGTGACCGCCTTCTACCTCATCTTCCACCACCTCCTGGAGGTGCCCCTGCCGCCCGGCTCCTGGTTCGAGAGCTGAAGCCCCGCTCGGCCCGCGGGCAATAAAAGGGGCGCCCGAACGGGCGCCCCTGAAGTCTGGTCTGCCCGGGCTACCTGGTCATGAGGGACGGCAGCCAGGTGATGATTTCAGGGAAGATGATGCACAGGGCCAGGGCGATGGCGATCAGGACCAGGTAAGGCAGGACGCCGTTGATGATGTGATTGATCGAGATTTCCCATTCGTCCTTGGCGATGCCCCGGAGATAGAAGATGGCGTAGGCAAAGGGCGGGGTGATGAAGGAGAACTGGAGGTTGACGATGACCATCATGGCGAACCAGATGGGGTGAAACTCCAGGACCTCGGCCAGGGGGGTGATGAGCGGGACCATGATGAAGATGATCCCGATCCAGTCGATGAACATCCCCAGGATGAAGACGATGGCCATGACCGCGGCGAAGCTGCCCCAGCGCCCGCCGGGCACCGCGGTCAGGATGTCGATCAGGACGTCGCCGCAGCCCAGTTGGAGAAAGGTGCCGGTGAAAAAGGTGGCTCCCAGGCCGATGAGCACGACCATGCAGGTGACCTTCATGGTCGTGTAAACCACCTCCTTGAGGGCCTGGAAGTTGAGCGCGCCGAAGGCCAGGGCCATGATGGCCGAGGCCAGGGCCCCCAGGGCGGCGGCCTCGGTCGGGGCGGCGATGCCGGCGAAGATGGAGCCCAGGACCGACAGGATGAGCAGGACCGGCGGGACCAGGGAGGTGAGGAGCAGGAACAGCTTCTTCTTCAGGGGTACGTTCCGCTCCGAGGCCGGCATGGGCGGGCCCAGTGTCGGGTTGAGCCGGCAGCGGATGACGATGTAGAGAATGTAGAGGCCGGTCAGCAGGAGGCCGGGGGTGAAGGCGGCCATGAACAGCTTGCCCACCGACAGGGAGGCGGTCGGGCCGTAGATGACCAGCATGATGCTGGGCGGGATGAGGATGCCCAGCGAGCCTGCCGAACAGACCGCCCCGCAGATGAGCGAGCGGTCATAACCTCTCTTCAGCATCGAGGGGATGGTGATCAGGGCCAGCATGACCACCGAGGCGGCGATGACCCCGACGCAGGCCGCCAGGATCGTGCCCATGATGATGGTCACGATGGCCAGCCCGCCCTTGACCCCGCCCAGCCAGAGATAGAGGGCGTTGAACATTCTCTCGGCCACCCCGGTTCGCTCGACCATGTTGCCCATGAAGATGAAGAGCGGGACGGCCAGGAAGATGTAGTTGGACATGATGCCGTGGGAGCGGAGCTTGAACATGTGAAATATGGAGGGGCCGTCCACGGCGTAGCCGACGATGGCCGCCACCCCGGCCAGAACCACGGCCAGGGGATAGCCCAGGACAATGCCGAGCAAGGCGCCGGCGAACATGATGCCGGTGATCGCTTCCGCGCTCAGATCGATCATGACGGCTCACCCTTTCCGGCCAGCTTCTGGATGTTGCGGATGAAATTGACCAGCCCCTGGATGAAGAGAAGGGAGATGCCCAGGGCGATCATCAGCTTGTAGGGCCAGGTCAGGGGATACCAGGTGCTCTCGATGGCCTTTTCGTGGTGAGTCAGGGCCTTAGAGAAATCCAGCCAGTAGGACCTGGAGAGCATTAAAAATGTCGGCAGAAAGAAGATGGCGCAGAAGATGACGTCCAGGATCAGCTTGGTCCGCGGGGGAAACTTGGCGTAGAGAAGATCCACCCGGGCGTGGGCGTTGAATCTCTCCACGTAGCCCTGGCCCAGGGCGAACATGGTCGCGCCGAGCATGAAGCTGAGGGTGTAAGACCAGTTGGTGGGCGCGTTGAACAGGTAGCGCAGAATGACGTCGTAGCTGATGCTCAGGACCAGGACCAGGCCAAGCCAGCTGACCACCTTGCCGGTCCAGACGCTGATGAAATCCACCCCGTCGGCCAGGATCTTGAACGCTCCCATGACTGCCACTCCCTGAAGGCCGGCCCGGCGTCCCGGCCGGGGCGCCGGGCCGGCTTAACTCCTTACTTCACGTCGAACAGGCTGGCCGTGGGCTGGACGGTCAGCTCCCTGGCCCGCCATTTCCTGATGAAATCGGCCTGATGATCGTAGATCTTCTTGAAGACGGGATCCTCGGCGGCGTACTTGTCGCAGAGCTTCTTGCTGGCCTCGGCCACCTTGGCCTGCAGCTCCGGGGACAGGGTGAAGGTCTTGGTGCCGTACTTGTTGTACTCAGCCAGACCCAGGGAATCGCCCCAGGCAAAGGTCATGTAACCGGTCAGGGAAGAGGCGATGGCCTCCCGCTTGAGCAGGGCCTTGAGGTCGTCGGGCAGCTTCTCCCAGGACTTCTTGTTGATCAGGACCAGGTTGCTGCTCAGGGGCGAGTGGATGCCCGGCGCGCCGATGTACTTGGTCACCTCGTGGAAGCCCATCTTCCAGTCGACGCCAGGGCCGCAGTACTCGAAGGCGTCGATGACGCCGCGCTCCATGGACTGGTAGATCTCGCCTCCGGGCACGGTGATGACCGAGGCCCCGAACTGGGTCAGGATCTCGGCCCAGAGACCCATGGTCCGGAACTTGATCCCCTTGAGATCCTCCACTTGGAGCATCGGCTTGTTGCAGTGGGCGAACAGCTCGGCCGGGGCCGGGGTGGCCACGCCGATGACCACGGCGTTGAAGTCCTTGTAAAGCTCGTTGGCGAAGTCAATCCCGCCGCCGACGTAGAACCAGGCCAGATACTCCATCGGGCTCGGTCCGGCCGGGAAGCCCGAGGAGCCCAGGAGCAGCACCTTGGGCCCGATGCGGCCCAGGTCCATGGCCGAGTTGGGGTTGGCCAGGTCGAGAATGCCGTCGCGAATGGCTTCGGTGACCTCATGGGAGGGCACGATGGCCCCGCCGGGCGAAACCTTGATGAGCAGGCGGCCGCCGCTGGACTCCTTGACCGCCTGGCTGAAGGCGACGGCGCAATCCATGTAGGGCGTGCCCGCCGGCGCCGAGATCTGCATCTTCCAGCGGATGGCCTTCTCGCCCGCCGCCTGGGCCGGGTCGGTAACGCCCGCCGCCAGGATCAGGACGGCCAGGACCACCGCCAGACTGGTCAGCGCCAACATCCGAGACTTCCTCATTTCGTCCTCCTTTCGAAACCAGCTTCAATTCCTAAAGCCTGATGCCCTCTATCTCTCCCGGCCGTCCTCGCGGGACCGGGGCTACATGTGGATGCCGTTGGTCCAGATGCTGATCCCGCCGAAGCCCAGGACCTCGGCCCGGGTGGCCTTGCCCGAGGCCACAGCCAGCAGCTCCTGGAAGATCCTTTCGCCGGCCTCCTCCAGGCTGGTCTGGCCCTTGATCAGGCCGCTGACGTCCAGGTCGATGTGCTCGGCCAGGAACTCGGCCGTGCGCGGGTTGCCGGTGACCTTGATCACCGGGGCCAGGGGGACGCCGCCCGGCGAGCCCTTGCCCGTCGGGAAGATGAGGACCTGGGCCCCGCAGGCGCACAGGCCGGTCAGGGCCTCGGGGGTCCGGCCCGGGCCGTCCATGAAGAAGAGCCCCTGGCCGCTGGGGATCTCGCCGTAGGCCAGGACTCCCTGGAGCGTTTTGCCGCCGCCCTTCTTGATGGCGCCCAGGGACTTCTCCTCGATGCTGGAGATGCCGCCGGCGATGTTGCCCGGGGAGGGATTGGCCCCGCGAATGTCCGTGCCCGTGGCCCTGACCCGCTCCTCGCACTGGGCGACGAGCCGGAAGAGCTTGTCCTTGACCTCGGGGCCGGCGGCCCGCCGGGCCAGGATGTGCTCGGCGCCGATGACCTCCGGCGTCTCCCCGAAGATGACCCGGCCCCCGGCGTCGATGAGCCGGTCGGCGGCCAGGCCGGTGGCCGGGTTGGCCGAGAGGCCGGAGGTGGTGTCGGTCAGGCCGCATTTGATGCCCAGGGTCAGGCTCTCCAGGCCGCAGGGGACCCGCTTGATCTGGGAGGCTTCCTGGATCATCCGGTCCAGGATCCTGGTCCCCTTGGCCAGGGAGGGCTTCAGGCCGCCCTCCTCCAGGGCGATGAGGTGCTCGACCGGCTTCCGGCTCTTGGCGATCTCGCCGGCCAGGAAGTCCGAGGTGATCGATTCGCAGCCCAGGCCGACCACCAGCACGGCGGCCAGGTTGGGGTTCCGGCCCAGGCCGATCAGGGCCCGGGTGGTCTGCTCCTTGTCTTCGCCCATTTGGGCGCAGCCCTCACGCTGGGTCAGGGTCAGGACGTTGGGGTACATCCGGCCCAGCCGGAGGGTGACGTCGTTAGCGCAGCCGACCGAACTCAAGATGGCCACGTAGTTCCTGAAGCCAACGGAACCGTCCGGCCTTGGATATCCCGAAATTTCCATTTTCCGTCTCCTCCACGCGGGCTTAAACCCGCTCCTGGCTCCCCGGCCGATTCGAATCCGGCGGCCCGCCGGGCGCCCGCCTCTAGGCCGATGGTTCGCCGGTGGCCCTCAAGCCGAGCATGTTGTGGACGTGAACGTGCTCGCCCTGGTCGACGTCGGCGCCCATTTGACCGATGGTCTCCCCGTACTTGATGACGCGCTCGCCCTTGGCCAGCCGGCTCAGGGCGAACTTGTGGCCGTATTTCACCGAACCTTTCATCTTGATTTCGACCGCCTTGTCCCCGAGCCTGGCCTTGACCGTTTCACCCGGTTCGAGGTCGTCGAGCGCCGTGGCCACGTTGTCTTTTTCGTCCACTATGATGGCATTTTTCATGGTCGCCTCCTCGGTCCACCGCCCCCGGGCCCGATTGACCCGGGAGCGGGGCTTGAGATCGTCTCAGCCCAACCGTGTCCTCGAAAAACTGGTCCGTGGTTGGCAGCGTCATTCCAGGCTCTCAGAAGGCTTGAACCTGACCGGCGGTTGAGGCCGCTGGCTGATTGGTTGCATTTCATCTTGGAATATCAGCCGGGCCGCTTGCACTTATTGAAATCCCGTTTCAGCATCGGAAACTGTCATATTAGCGTTCTCTTGGTCAGTTCCACGTTTTGGCCCGAGTTTTCGTCACAATTCCACAGAATAAGACGCAAGACTCGTTCCGGGGAAGGCGGCCCCGGCTTCGACCCGGGTCCGGGACCGGGCTCGCGGGGAATCAGGGACCGATCTCGGAGAGGCCCCGGACGGGGCGCGGCGGTTGAGCCTGGTTGGCGGACGGGGCTGTCGAAGCGCCGGCGGGGAAGGCGGTGAAGACGGCCTCGGCCCGGCCCTGACCCGGCCGAGCCTCTCGGGCCGGCCGCCGTTGCGGCGGCCGGCCGGTTACGGATCTATTTCCTCGGGCCCCTGGCCTGGCCCGCCTCGGTCTCCTCCTGGGCGGGCTTGTATCCGGCGGGTATCTCGAACAGGGAGTCCGGGAGCGGTTTCTGGCTGATGTTTCTAAGCTCCATCAGGCTCTCGCTGTCCTTGATCCTGAGGGGCCAGGGGGATTTGTCCGAGATCCAGTAAAAGGTCCTCTCGCCCGCCTCGACGAGTTCGTACTTCTTGCAGGGAAACCCGGACACTGGTTCCCGGCCCAGATACCGGGCCTTCTTCTCCAGCTCGGCGGACCAGACCTCCAGAACCTCGTCACCCTGGCCGTAGGGAGCGGCGGTGTAAGTCTTATCCTCAGGGTCTAGGGCCCAGACGACTCCCTCGTCCAGCCGGAGAATGGCCACGAACTTGTCGGCTTCCTCGCCTTCGCTGATCTCCAGCCGGACCTGCGACCCCTTGATGAAGATCCTTCCGGTCAGGCCCTTCTCCGGGCCTTCCTCCTCGTAGATGTCAGCCACGAACTCGCCGGCCCAGCCCTGTCCCGGCAGCCCGAAGAAGCACAGGAACAGAAAGAGCAAACCCCCCAGCCAGCCCGAGATTCTGCCGTTTCTCATCCGCCCGCCTCCCTGTGTCGCGGGAACGGGGAAGCTTCCTCAAGACGCTCCGGCGCCGGCCGTCCGCCCGGCCGGGCCGGCTCGCCTCGGGGCCCTCTACTGCTGGGGCCGGCGGCCGGGGCCGCCCCCCATGCCGGGAATCTCCATCTTGGTGTAGCCGGCGGGGATATCGAAGACCGAATCCTTGACCCCTCCGTTCTGGATGTTCTTGTACTCCATGGTCATGTCCCCCCCGCCCGGCCCGCCGGTGTGGGCCACCTTGATCGGCCGCTTGTGCTTCTGGGTGATCCAGTGGGTCGCCTTGCCCATGGCCTGGTCTTTGTAGATCAGCTCGTACTTGTCGCACTTGTAGCCGTTGACCGTCTCGCTGCCCACCTTCTTGTACTCGCCGAACTGCTTCATGGACTCTTCGGACCATTCGGCCGTGGGTCCTTTGTCCATGACGGCTGGCATGGGCATGTACATCTTCTGGGAGTGGTTGATCATGATCGACTGTTTCGTGGCCAGGTCAAAGATTATGGAAACCTTCTGGCCCTGCTGATCCATGTCCATGCGCTGCTTGCCGCCCTTGACGTAGATCTTGCCCTGGCGGGTCTGGCCGCCCATGCTCTGGATCATGTCGGCCGAGTACTCGTCGGCCAGGCAGGTCGCGGCCAGGCCGAGCAGGCCCAGGACCGCCAGCGCGGCCGTGAACAATCTGCCGGGAAACCGGATAAACATCTCTGCCTCCTCTTGACTCCTTGAATGGGTCCCAGAAGGCGAACTCCAAAGCCGGCCTCTGGCCGGCGGCCAGGGAGAAGCCTTCTTTATGCCTTCTTCCTCGGAGAGCCTGGCCAGGACGTCGCACCCGCCCGAGGCCGCTCTGATCCAGGCCGGATTCTCCGCCTAAGAGCCGCCGGAGTCAACCTCCTCCCCGGCGTCGGCCCGGCCATTGATTGAGGCCGGCCGCCCGGCCTCTCTCGGACCGTAAAAAAAGGGACGACAACCATCCGGTTGCCCCCCTGTAAAGATGCCGATCAGGGCGCAAGACGCCCGCCTTGTTTCCTTACTGGAAACGCCCGTCAGGCCCGCCCCGGCGGCGTCTCCCGAAAACATAATCTACGAGGAATCATGCCTTCTGTCAAGCTCAGCTCCGGGAGACCGGCCGGGGGCGCGCCGGCCGAGACCCGGTCGGTTCAAGGCCGCGCTTCAGAACCATTCCTCGCGCCTCTCCGGCCGGCCGCCTGTGGTAGCCGGGCAGCCGGCGAAAATATAATAAATTGAGAATCATGGAAATCGGCTGCCCGCGTTCCCCCAGCCGGAAGCTCCGGCCTGTCCCGGTCGGGCGGAGGCCCTTTGGGGGGACGAAGCCTGATTCAATTAAATATCGTTATGTTATGGACGATAAACCTTCACTGATGGCTCCTTCCGGCCGGCCGGGACGGGGCCCCGAAGAGCTCCCCGCCCGGGATCTGAATTTATCTTGACATCGTCAATAGTCAGGCTGACGATACCCTCTGGAGGGGGCGCCTGACTCACGCGGAAAAGGAGGCGAGAGATGAGGAGAATCGGTCGAAAGCTCGCGGGCGTTTCTATCCTGGCCCTCTGCCTGGTCCTGGCAGGCGGCGGCGTCATGGCCTACACCCTCTACACCCGGGCCGCTGACTCGTTCGCCACCAACGGCAACCTGATCAGCGGCTGGTACTGGCTGAGGAGCACCAGCCACTACGCTGAGTGGACCTGGAACGCGGGCGAGCCCCGCCAGCCCCGGGACGCCTGCCTCAACTTCAGCGTGCTGGTCACCAATCAGACCAGCGGCGGGAGCGGTTACGAGTGCAACCTCAGAGTGCGGGTCCTGGACCTCCAGGACAACCTGGTGACCACCCGGACCCTGTCGCTGGACAACTACTTCCGGCCCATCAATTCCACCAACACCGGCGGCGTGGGCTACCAGGCCTATGGGGCGACCTGCTCGGTCAACATCGGGCGGACCGTGGCCGAGGGCTTCAAGGTCAGGGTCGAGTGGCCGCCACTGAACCGGACCTACCACGTCGCGGTCAACCAGGGCAGCGTCGGGCTGGCTTACAACTACTGAGAGACCGGGCTCAATACGGCGGACAGCGGCCGCCCCCCGTTCGGGGGGCGGCCGTTTTCTTCAGGCTTCCGGCCGGCCCGGCTCAGATGAGCAGCTCCCCCGGATTCTGGAGGAACCGGTCCAGGGCGGTCAGGAACCGGCCGATGGGCTCGGCGTCGAAGACCCGGTGGTCGGCCCCGACGATGAGGCTGACCGTGCGGCCGATGACGATCCGGCCGTCCTCGACCACCGGCTCCTCGGTGAGCCGGCTCAAGCCCAGGATGGCCGACTCGGGCGGGTGAATGAGCGGGGTGAAGACGTCGATGCCCAACGGCCCGACGTTGGAGATGGTGAAGGTCCCGCCGCTGAGGTCCTCCAGGGTCAGGCTGCCGGACTCCAGCCTGTCGGTCAGGCTGGCCCAGTCCCGGGCGATCCGGTCCAGGGTCTTGGCCTGGACGTCGCGGACGACCGGGATCATGATCCCGCCGCCGGCCGGCGGGGTGACGACCATGCCGATGTTGACCGAGCCCCTGAGGATGATCCTCTCCCCGTCCAGGGAGGAGTTGAGCTCGGGCGCCTCATTAAGGGCCAGGGCCGCGGCCCTGAAGAAGAGGTGGGTCAGGCTGAGCTTGAGGCCGTAGCGGCGCTGAAAAGGCTCGGCCAGGCTCTCCCGGAAGGCCAGCAGGCGGTCCAGCCTGACCTTGCGGCTGAGGGCGCCGTAAGGGATTTCCAGGGTCTGCCTCACCTTGGCGATGATGGCCCGCCTGAGGCTGGTCAGGGGCACGATGGTGTCCTCGGCCCGGCTGGGAACCGGCTCGGCCGGCCGGCTGGCCCGGGCCGCCTCCACGTCGCGGCGGTAGATCCGGCCCCTGGGGCCGCTGCCCTGGATGGATTGCAGATCCAGGCCCATCTCCCGGGCGATCTGGCGGGCCAGGGGCGTGGCCCGGAGCGGGGGCCGCTCATCCGCCCCGGCCGCCTCGGCCGGAGCGGCGGGAGCCGCCGGTGAGGCGCCCGCCTGGGCCAGCTTCGGCTTGGTCACCGGCGCGCCGGTGACGAAAGGCGCCCGGCTGATCAGGGCCTCGATCTCGGCCTCGCTCTCCTGGGCCGCGCCGACGACGCCCAGCAGGGCCCCGACCTTGAGGATGTCGCCCGCCCCGGCCAGCTGGCGGCGGAGGACCCCGTCGGCCGACGAGGGCACCTCGCCCGATATCTTGTAGGTTTCGATAATCACCAGGCCCTGGCCCTTGGCCACCGGCTGGCCCTCGTCGACCAGCCATTTGGCCACGGTGGCCTCGGTCATTTGCAGGCCCCAGATGGGAACGTAGATTCCTGTTGCCATTGGCCGGCCCCCTCTACGCCGTCAGGTCCCTGGCCGCGGCCGCGATGGCCTCCAGGCCCGGGAAGTGAGCCCGCTCCAGGGGCGCGGCAAAGGGCACCGGCGTGTCCAGGGCCGCGACCCGGCGGATGGGGCCGTCCAGCAGATCCAGGTGGCGCTCGGCCACGACCGCGGCGATCTCCGAGCCCAGGCCGCCCCGCTGGCGGCCGTCCTCGACGATGATCAGCCGGCTGGTCTTGGCCAGACTCCGGGCGATCGCCTCCTCGTCCAGGGGGACCGGGGTCCTGAGGTCGATGACCTCGGCGCTGATCCCCTCCCCGGCCAGGCTCTCGGCCGCCTCCAGGCAGCGGTGGACCATGGCCCCGCAGGAGACCAGGGTCAGGTCCTTACCCGGCCGCCTGACCGCGGCCTGGCCCAGGGGCAGGAGGTGGCGTCCCTCGGGGACCTCGCCCTTCTCGGCCAGGAGCTGGCGGTGGTGGAAGAAGAGGACCGGCCCGTCGTCCTGGATGGCCGCGGCCATCAGCCCCTTGGCCTCGGCCGGGCTGGAGGGGATGGCGATCTTCAGCCCGGGCGGGTTGAGGAAGCTGGCCTGGGTGGACTGGGAGTGGGAGTAGGCGCCGTGGCCCCTGGGCCCGCAGAAGGTCTGGACGACCAGGGGGACCTTGTAGCCGCCGTTGGAGACGTAGCCCCAGGAGGCGGCCATGTTGGCGATGGCGTCCATGGCCAGGTACATGTACTCGGAGAAGAGGATCTCGACCACGGGCCTCAGCCCGGCCAGGGCGGCCCCGACCCCGGCCATGGTGAAGGAGCCCTCGCAGACCGGGGTGTCGATGATCCGGCTGGGGCCGAAATCCTGGAAGAGGCCCCGGGTGGTGCCGAAGATGCTGACCTTGACGTCCAGGCCCATGACGATGACGGCCTCGTCCAGGCGCATCTCCTCCCGGATGGCTTCGGCCACGGCTTCAGAGTAAGTCTTGAGGGGCATGCTCCATCTCTCCTTGAATCAGGGCTCAGGCCAGGGCGTGATCCAGCACGCCGGCCGCCTCGGGCAGGGGGCTTCTTAGCAAGGTTTCGACCGCCTCCTCGATGAGCCGGTCGCACCTGGCGGCGATGTCGTCCAGGTCCTTGGGGCTGGCCCACTTCCGCCCCAGGAGGGTCTGGGCCGCCCGGGGGAGGGGATCCCTCTGCCTGGCCTCCTCCACCTCCTCGGGCCGGCGGTAGACGCAGGGGTCGCCGGTGTGGTGGGGGGCCAGGCGGTAGGTCTTGAACTCCAGGAAGTAGGGCCCCTGGCCGCTCCGGGCGTGGGCGATGGCCTCCTTCATGGCCCGGCCCACGGCGAACATGTCGTTGCCGTCGGCCACGATTTGCCACTTCATGCAGTAGGCCTCGGCCCGGGTGGCCACGTCGGCGGCGCAGGTGGTGTCGCGGTAGGGGTGGTACTCGACGAACTGGTTGGTGGCGCAGCAGAAGATGACCGGCACCTGGTAGAGCACGGCCATGTTCATGGCCCCGTGGAAGTCGACCTGCTCGGCCGCGCCCTCGCCGAAGTAATCGACGACCACGGCCTTGAGGCCCTTGTTCCTGACGGCCAGCCCGGCCCCCACGGCCAGGGAGAAGTCGCTGCCCAGGGAGCCGGCCAGGGGCAGGATGTGCAGGTCCGGACTGTGCAGGTGCAGGCCGGCCCGGCCGCCGGAGATGGAGTTGGCCCGGCCGCCGTACTCCAGGAAGATGTCGGTCACGCTCAGGCCCTTGCCCACGACCTCGGCCACGCCGCGGTGGGTGCCGATGAGCCAGTCCTCGGGCTGGAGCAGGGCCGAGACGCCGCAGCCGACCGCCTCCTGGCCGGTGCCCAGGTGGGTGTAGACCGGGACGACCTGCTGCTGGAAGAGCTCCTCGTGCCGGTCCTCGGTCTTTCTGGTCAGGACCATCTTGAAGTAGAGGTCCAGGGCCTCGGCTTTGGTCAGTTCGAACTTCTTGGCCGCCATATCACCTCCCGCGGGAAGCTCCCGGCTCAGTTGAAGACCACCGCGCCCTTGATGAAGCCGGCCGGCGGATGGGCCGTCTCCTCGAAGGCCCGGGGCAGGTCCTCCAGGGCGTAGTGGACGTTGTTTATCTTCTCGACGGCGTACCGGCCCGAGTTGATGATGCGCATGGCGTCGGGGTAGTTGCCGGCCTGGGCGTGGTCGCAGGCGATGGTCACGCCCTTGGCCACCAGGGCGTCGAAGACCAGGGGCGTCTCCCGGCCGCCGGAGAGTCCGATGGCCGCCACCCGGCCCAGGGGCCTGACCAGGTCCACGGCCGTCCGGATGGCCGAGGGCGCGCCCGAGGTCTCGATGACCACGTCCGGCGGGCCGCCCAGGAGATCGGGCACGGCCTCGAGGGGGTCTTCGGTCTCGATGTTGACGGTGAAGTCGGCCCCGTACTCCCGGGCCAGATCGAAGCGGGCCTGGTCGCGGCCGAGGCCGAGAACGGCGATGGGCCCGGCCCCGAACTGGCGGGCGGCCATCAGGGCGGCCAGGCCCTGGGAGCCGACGCCGCTGATGGCCAGGCTCTGTCCGTAGGTCACCTGGCCCAGGTTCTTGACCCAGCGCACCCCGTTGCCGATGACCGAGCTGAGGCTGGCCGCCAGAAAGGGCGTCTCCGGGGCCAGCTTGTAGACCAGGGAGCCGGGCAGGAGATACATGTACTCGGCGTACCCGCCCAGGAGATAAGGCGGCTGGTCGCAGGTCAGGGTCACCCCGTAGGCCCTCAGGGGCCGGCACTTGTGGTAGTTGAACTCGCTCCGGCACCAGCGGCAGTGGTAGCAGGGGATGCTCGGCTCGATGGTTATCCGGTCGCCGGCCTCCAGGCCGTAACATGCGGCCGCCTCGGCCCCGATGGCCTCCACCCGGCCGGCCAGCTCGTGGCCCATGATGATCGGGTAGAAGCTGAAGGGGCTGTGGCCCTGGAAGATCTTGGGGTCGGAGGCGCAGACCGAGGTCACGGCCAGCTTGACCAGGACCTGGTCCGGCCCCGGCTCGACCAGGTCGAACTCCCGGGGCTCCAGCCGGCCCGGCTCCAGGAGGACCATGGCCCGGGCCTTCATGGCTTGCCCGCCGCCCGGGGGTGGAGGAAGCGGTTCTTGAAGACCGGGTCCAGGGTCGGGACCAGCTCCAGGCCGGCCATCTCCTGGATGGTCAGCTCGACCGTGGCCAGGACCGGGGCCGAGCCCGGGATCAGGTTGCCGCAGCGCATCTGGCCGTCCTTGTCCATGACCAGGCCGTGGATGTGCATGACCACCTGGCCGTCCTCAGCGGTCCCGAAGGAGCCCTGGGCCACCCCCAGCTCCACCGGGCCGGGCATCTCGTAGAACACGGCCACGCTCATGGGGTCGTCGCCGAAGTCCATGCTCCCGGCCCAGACCACCTTGGCCGAGCGGAGCGAGCCGATGGCCGTGACCGTGCCCGAGCGGAAGCCCTGAGCCTTGATCAGCCCCAGCACCCCCTCGACCAGGTCCTGGCCGGGCAGGAGCCGGGCGGCCAGGAGCCGGCCGGGCCGGCCGACCGCCGCAATCACCTTCCCCTGATCCATGCCGCTTCTCCTTTGTTCAAGCTCTTTCCCGGGCGGGCCGCGGGCCGCCCCGCAGGACGATCAGGGCCGCGCTCCTGACCGCCAGGCCCTCGTCCAGGCCCAGGCGGCGGGCCGCCTCGTTGACCGCCGAGAGCCGCCCGTTTTCCCAGGCGTCCCGGGCGCAGCCGATCATGGCCGACTGGCAGTCCACCGCCCCGGCCGGAATGCCCGCGGCCTGATAGCGGTCCAGGCCCGAGATGTTGGCCCCGGCCTTGCCCCGGCCGGCGTCGTTGAGGAAGATGCCCCTGAGGCCCAGGTCCTTGACCCAGTCGTAGCTGCTGCGGCCGCAGTGCGAGCCGCCCACGACCACGCTGCCGCGATGGCTCTCGTTGAGATAGGTGATCGTGTCGGTCAGGATTATCCGGCCTGCCTCGGCCTCGTGGATGACCACGGCCGCCTGGAGAGCGCCGGTAGACTTCTTGGCCGCCAGCATCAGGCCGGCCGCCTCCCTGACCGTCTGGCCGGCCCGGAGCCCGGCCGCCCGGGCCAGGTCGTTGACCGCGGAGATGAGGCCGGATTCGTAGTTGTCGACCCCGTCGCCGATGCTGGCGCTCAGGCAGTCCACGCTGGCCCCCAGGATGCCCATGGCCTCCAGGACGGGCAGGCCGGAGATGCCGGCGTTGTTCTTGCCCCGGCCGGCGTCGTTGAGGATGAGGCCGAAGGGCGCCCGTCGGGCGGCGTAGCGCGCCGCCGGGGCCGCGCCGTGGGATCCGGCCACGACCACCTGCCCGGTCTCGTCCGGGCCGATCTGGGCCACCGAATCCATCAGGACTATCCTGCCCCAGGCCTCTGCCCGGGCGACGGTCTTTTCCTTCTCCGCTGCAGCCACCTCGCCCCTCCCTGAATCTAGAGCCCCAGGTGCCTGGGCAGCCAGAGGACCACGCCGGGGAGATACATGCAGCCCAGGAGCACCAGGAAAAGGGCCAGGAGGAAAATCCAGGATTCCTTGACCACGTTCTCGAAGGAGCAGTCGGCCAGGGAGGCCGCCAGATAGAGGACGATGCCCACCGGCGGGGTGACCAGGCCGATCATCAGGGTCAGGACGATGACCACCCCGAAGTGGATCAGGCTCAGGCCGACCTGGTTGACCAGGGGGATGAGCAGGGGCACCAGGACGATCAGGCCGGTGATCGGATCCAGGACGCAGCCCCAGATCAGGAAGAAGGCCACGATCAGGCTGAGGACGACCCACTTGTCGCCGGAGAGCCGGCTGAAGAACTGGGCGATCAGCTGGCCGGCCTGCATCTCGGCCACCAGGTAGCCGAAGAGCCCGGTGGTGGCGATGATGATCAGGACCAGGCCCGAGTTGAGCATGGAGTCCCGGAGGATGCCCGGCAGCTCCCTCAGGGTGAAGCCCCGGTAGACGAAGAGGCCCAGGATGATGGCGTAGACCACGGCCAGGACCCCGGCCTCGGTCGGGGTGACGATCCCCGAGGTCATGCCGCCGATGATGATGAAGGGCATCAGCAGGGCCAGGAAGGCGTCCAGGAAGGACTTGACCATGACCTTGAAGGAGGTCCGGGGGTGGGAGGGGTAGTTCCGCCGCCGGCTGAGGAAGTAGGAGGCGATGAGCAGGAAGAAGCCCATGGCCAGGCCGGGCACGACCCCGGCCAGGAAGAGGTCGCCGATGGAGGTCCCGGCCAGCAGGCCGAAAACGACGAAGGGGATGCTGGGCGGGATGATGGGGCCGATGGTCGAGGAGGCCGCGGTCACGGCCGCGGCGTAACCGGCCGGGTAGCCCTCCTTCCTCATGGCCGGGATCAGGACCGAGCCGATGGCCGAGGTGTCGGCCACGGCCGAGCCGCTCACCCCGGAGAAGACCATCGAGGCGATCACGGTCACGTGGGACAGCCCGCCCCTGATGTGGCCGATGAGGGCCGAGGAGAAGACCAGCATCCGGTCGGTGATGCCGCTCCGGTTCATCAGATCCCCAGCCAGGAAGTAGAAGGGGATGGCCAGGTAAGTGAAGCTGTCGATGCCCTGGACGTAGGACATGGCCATGAGGAAGAGGGGGATCTTGTACAGGAGGGCGTATGTGACGCAGGCCAGGGCCATGCTCAGGAAAATGGGCACGCCCAGGGCCATGAAGCCGAAGAGGGGCAGCAGCAAGACGGCGAAGTTAGCTGCGGCCATCGGCCCCGCCCTTTAAGTCCTCGCAGAGGAGGCGAATCAGGTAGTAGGCCATCAGACCGGCGCCCACCGGGACCGAGACGAACTTGACGTTGTTGGGCAGGGGCAGGGTCACGAAGGAGATGTCGGCCATGGCCTCCAGGGCCCCGAACCCGCCGTAGATCAGGAGGCCCAGGAGGGCCAGGATGACGATCCCCAGGATCAGGTTGACCAGGCGGCGGGCGGGGCCGGAGAGCCTGTTCAGGAGCAGGGTCACGTTCAGGTGGCGGCCGCTCCTGAGCAGCAGGCAGGCCGTGGGCCAGACCGTCCAGCAGAAGATGAGGGTGCACAGCTCCTCGGCCCAGCCGAAGGAGTGGCCGAAGACGTAGCGGCCCACCACCTGGCCGAAGGTGATGAAGACCAGCAGGCCGAGGCTCAGCCCGATGAAGACCTCGAGGCAGCGGTCGACGATGGCGTTGATCCTGGGCAAAACCGCCCTCCGCTCAGGCGTTCGGCCCGCCCCGGGCCGGGTCAGCGGGCTGACCAAAGCCCGGGGCGGGGTCGTTTTCCAGGGCCGGCCTCACTGCAGGTTCTTGATCCTGTCGTAGAGGCCCTTGGGCCAGGCCTTGCCGTCCAGTTCCTCGATGACCTTGCGGGACGATTCGATCCAGGGCTTCAGGGGCGGCATGACGATGGTCATGCCCCTGGCCCTGGCCTCGTCGAACCAGCCCTCCGACATTTCCTTGATGTACTGGTTGCCCCACAGCCGGGTCAGCCTGGTGGCCTCGACCATCACTTTCTGCTGCTCCGGGGTGAGCGAGTTCCACTTCTCGGCGTTCATCCAGATGGCTTCGGCCGAGCGGACGTGGTCGATGGCCGTGTACTGCTCCTGTATCTCCCAGAGCTTGAAGGTGGCCACTATCTCGATGCCGTTGTCCTGGCCGTCGATGACCTTCTGCTTGAGGGCGTTGTACATCTCCGGCGCGCTGACCACGCCGATGGAGGCCCCCCAGGCCTTGAAGGCGTCGGGTATGCCCGGCGTCTGGGGAACCCTGATCTTGAGGCCCTTGAGGTCCTCGGGGACCACGACCATCTTGTTGCGGGTGGTCAGGGCCCGGGGCGAGCGGTCGCCCAGCAGGCCGACCCACTTGATGCCGTTCTCCTTCTCGACCACGTCCTTCATCTCGGCGAAGATGGGCGAGGCGATGAACTTCTCCAGGTGGGCCTGATCCCGGAACAGGTAGGGGGCGGTGCCGACCACGAAGGCCTTGGCCTCCTTGGCGATCATGATGACCACGTAGTCGGTCTTCCACAGGTCCAGGGAGCCCTTCTTCACCTGGCCCAGCATCTGGGGCAGGTTGCCCAGCTGACCGCCGGGGAAGATCTGGAGGGTCAGATCTCCCTTGGACAGGGTCTCCATGTTCTCCTTGAGCTTCTGGGCGGCCAGGTCGAGATACGAACCTGGCGGACCCACGTGGCCGAGCTTGAGGGTGGTCAGAGCGCTCGCCTGGCCGACGCTGAACAGGGAGACGGCCCCCACGGCGATCAAGGCGGCTACAATCATCCAGTTTCTCTTCTTCATCCTCTAAATCTCCTTCCTAGGGCCAGAGTTATTTCTTCCCCGACGGTTCGGACACCGGGTGGAGGAAGCGATGGCTCCACTCCGGGTCCAGCGTCGGCTCGATGGCCAGACCCTCGATCTCCTGGATGGTCAGCTCGACCGTGGCCAGAACCGGGGCCGACCCGGGGATCAGGTTGCCGCAGCGCATCTGGCCTTCCCGGTCCATGATCAGGCCGTGCAGGTGCATGACCACCTGTCCGTCCTCAGCGGTCCCGAAGACGCCCTGGGCCGCGCCCAGCTCGACCGGGCCTTCCATTTCGTAGAAGACGGCGTCCTTCTTGAGGTCGCCCTTGAACTCCAGGCTCCTGGCCCAGAGAACCGTGGCCGAGCGGAGCGAGCCGATGGCCGTGACCGTGCCCGAGCGGAAGCCGTGGGCCTTGATCAGCCCGGTGATCCCCTCGACCACGTCCTGGCCGGGCCGGAGCCGGGCGGCCAGGAGGCGGCCCGGCCGGCCCAGGGCTGAGTAGGCCTTGACCTGGCTCATGCCCCCTCCTTGGCCCGCTGAAAGGCTTTCAGGCTGCGGGCGCTGGTCTCGGTCCGGCGACGCAGATCCTCCTGGTAGTCCGAGGCCACCCCCAGGAGCTGGCCGCCGTCCACGTCCAGGACGTGGCCGGTGATCATGCTGGCCCCCTCGCTGACCAGGAAGAGGACCGCCTCGGCCTGATCCTCGGGCTTGATCCAGCGGCCCAGGGGGACCTGCTTGCCCACCTGGCGCCGGAACTCCTCGCTGGTCTTCTCCCGGACCATGTCGGTCAGGGTCGCCCCGGGGCAGATGACGTTGACGTTGATGCCGAAGGCGGCCAGCTCAAAGGCCAGGTGGTGGCTGAAGCCGAGAACCCCGGCCTTGGCCGCGGTGTAGTCGGCCCCGCCGAGCTTGCTCAGCCGCCGGGCGGCCAGGGAGGCGATGTTGACGATCTTGCCCCAGCGCCGCTCGATCATCAGGGGGATGACCGCCTGGCAGCAGTTGAAGACGCCGGTCAGGTTGACGGCCAGGGTTCTGTCCCAGCTCTCGGCCGGCATCTCCCTGACCAGGCAGGACGAGCCGGCCACGCCGGCGTTGTTGACCAGGATGTCCAGGCCGCCCAGCCTCTCCAGGCCCTGGGCGACCATGTCCCGGACCTGGCCCCGGTCGGTCACGTCGGCGGCCAGGGCCGCGGCCCGGCGGCCCGATTGCTCGATCATCGCCGCCGTATCCGCGGCCGAATCGGGATCGAAGTCATTGACCAGGATGTCGGCTCCGGCCCAGGCCAGCCTCAGGGCGATGGCCCGGCCGATGCCCCGGCCGGCGCCGGTGACCAGGGCGACTTTTCCTTCCAGTTCCACGTTCGGCATCCTCCTCAGGAACCCATCAGCAGCCGGGGCAGCCAGAGGCTCAGCTCCGGGATGTAGGTCACGCAGACCAGGGCCAGCAGCAAGGCGATCAGGAAGGGCGGCGTCTCCCTGACCACCAGGTGGAAGGGCTCGTTGGCCAGGGTCGTGGCCAGGTAGAGGACCACCCCCACCGGCGGGGTGACCAGGGCGATCATCAGGTTGAGGACGATGACCACCCCGAAGTGGATGGGGTCGATGCCCACCGTCCCGATGAGGGGCATGAGCATGGGCACGACCACGACCAGGGCGGTCATCGGCTCCAGGATGCAGCCCCAGATGAGGAAAAAGACGTTGATGATGCTCAGGATTACCCACTTGGACTGGCTCAGGGAGGTGAAGAACTCGGCCAGGACCTCCCCGGCCCTCATCTCGGCGACCAGGTAGCTGAAGATGCCGGCGCTGGCGATGATGGCCATGACGTAGGCCGAGGAGATCATCGAGCGGGCGAAGCAGCGGGGCAGGTCCCGCCAGTGCAGTTCCCGGTAAAAGAAAAGACCGATCACCAGAGCGTAGGCCACGGCCAGGACTCCGGCCTCGGTCGGGGTGACCAGGCCGCTGACGATGCCGACGATGATGATCAGGGGCATGATCAGGGCCAGGCCGGCGTCCAGGGCGCTGGCGGCCATCTGGCTCAGCGAGGCCCGGGCCCGGGCCGGGTAGTTGCGCCGCTTGCTGATGATGTAGGAGGCCCCGATGAGGTAGAGACCCATCAGGGTTCCGGGGATGGCCCCGGCCAGGAAGAGCCGGCCGATGGACTGCTCGGTCAGGAGGCCGTAGACGATCAGCGGAATCGAGGGCGGAATGACCGGTCCGATGGTGCTGCTGGCCGCAGTCACGGCCGCGGCGTAGGCGCCGGGGTAGCCGTCCTTTTTCATGGCCGGGATGAGGACCGAGCCGATGGCCGAGGTGTCGGCCACGGCCGAGCCGGAGACGCCGCTGAAGATCATGGCCGCAACGATGTTGACGTGGCTCAGGCCGCCCCGAATGTGACCGACCACGGCCGTGGAGAAGCTGACCAGCCGGCGGGTGATCCCGCCTTCGTTCATCAGATCGCCGGCCAGGAAGAAGAAGGGCACGGCCAGGAAGGCGAAGTTGTTCAGAAACTCGACCATTTCCGAGGCGATGGTCGTGAAGGAGGCGCTGCCCCAGAAGACGACGCAGTAGACCACCGAGGCCAGGCCCATGCTGATGAAGATGGGCAGGCCCAGCATGGCGAAGAACAGGAAGCCGACCACCAGGACCAGCAGGGGCCAGATGCCCACTCAGGCCTCCTTGTCCGGCCGCCTCAGCCCGGCCGCCATGACGAAGACGGCCAGGAGGCTGCCCACGGCGGCGGCGTAGTAGCGGGCGTTGGTCGGGATGGGCAGGGTCAGGAGCTTCATGCCCTCGAAAGCTTCGGCCACGGGAAAGGTCAGGAGAAAGACCAGCCCGAAGAAGAAGAAGGCCAGGGCCCAGTCGAGCCAGCCCAACCAGGCCCTCAGCCGGGCCGGGAGGTTGTCCAGGACGATGGTCACGGCCAGGTGCTCCCGACGGTCGATGCCGATGGGCACGGCCAGCCAGACAATCCAGATGAGGAGCAGGATGGCCAGCTCGTGGGACCAGGTCAGGGAGAAGCCCAGGGCGTAGCGGCAGAGGACCTGGGCCAGGGTCACCCCGGAGATGACCATGAACATCAGGCCGATGAGCCACTCCAGGAGGCGAATCAGGGCGACCCTGGCTCGATCCATCGGCGTCGATCCTCTCCTGATTGCTCCTCTGCCTCAGCCACGCCCCCGGGCTTCACTGGACCAGGGGCGGCCGCCTCTCACTCCAGGCCCCGGACCTGCTCGTAGAGGCCGGCCGGCCAGAGCTTGCCGTCCAGCTCCCTCTTGACCGTCTCGGCCGCCGTCCTCTGGAAGGCCTCCAGGTCGGGCTCGAGGATGATCATGCCCTTTTCCTGGACGCCCTTGATGGCCTGGGCCACGATCTCGTCGTTGCGCTTGGTCGCCCAGGCGTCGGTCGGTCCGGTGGCGCCGAGGAGGGCCCGGCGCTCCTTGGCGTTCAGCTTGTCCCAGGTGGCCTGGGAAGCCAGGATGATCAGCCCGGAGCGGATGTAGTTGATCGGGCTGACGTACTTCTGGACCTCGTAGTACTTGGCCCCGTAGATGGCGTCGAAGCCGTTGTCCTGGCCGTCGACCGTGCCCTGCTTCATGGCCATGTACAGCTCGGCCGCCGAGAGGGGGATGGGCGTGGCGCCCCAGGCCGTCATGATGGCGGTGATGCTTCTGGTCATGGGCACCCTGAGCTTGAGGCCCTTCATGTCCTCGGGCTTGACGACCTTGCGGTTGCTGGTGGTGATCAGCCGGGGCGAGCGGTCAGAGACCCAGCCGACGTACTTGATACCGGCTTCCTTTTCAGTCTTGGCCATGTAGGACTTGAACAGGTCCGAGTTGAAGAACTTGCGCAAATGGGCCTGGGAGTTGAAGGCGTAGGCCGCGAAGATGACGTTGAAGTGCTCGCCGCCCTTGGGCATGGCGATGACGCCCGAGTCGCAGAGCATCAGATCCAGCTTGCCCATCTTCATCTCGGCGAAGTTCTTCTGCAGCGGCCCCAGCTGGCCGCCGCCGAAGGCCTTGATCTCCAGGCCCGGGGCCAGCTTGGCCACCTCATTGGCGTAATACTCGGCCACCGGCCCCCAGACCGGCGGCGGGGCGACGAAGGCCAGCTTGAGGGTCTTGCCGCCCTGACCGGCCGCCAGGGCGCCTCCGGCCAGGCCCAGAATCAGGACCGTCACGAGCAGGGAAAGAGTCAATCTTGACCGAACCATGCCTCGTTCCTCCTCCTCTGAGTGTTGGTAAGGCTTAACCTCAAATTGCCCGGCCAAGCCCGGTCCGGCCAGGCCCGGACCGTCTCGGGCCGGGATTACTTGACCACGAACGAGCTCGAACGCTGGCCGGGAACCAGGTGGACGTTGAGCGTCCGGGCCGGCTTCTTGCCCAGGCTGACTCCCTTGTGGGGCACCCGGCCGTTCCAGTAGGCGGCGTCGCCCCTCTTGAGGACAAAGGTCTTGGAGCCCAGGGTCAGCCGGATGCGGCCCTCGACGACGTAGAGAAACTCCTGGCCCTCGTGGGTGGTGGTCGGCACTTCCTCCTCCCGGCCCAGGAGGGTGACCAGGGCCGGCTCCATGTAGGAGTTGTCCAGGCCCGGGGCCAGCAGCTCCAGCAGGTAGGCCGGCCTTTCCCTGGAGCCCATGGCCGAGACCACTGTCCGCCTCCCGGCGCCGGGGCTGACCACGTAGTCCCTCTCCCCCTCGCTGCGAAAGAAGAACTCGATGTCGACTTTCAGGGCGTCGGCCGCGGCCTGGAGGGTCGGAATGGAGGGCATGGTCAGGCCGCGTTCGATCCGGGAGAGGAAGGGGGAGGAGAGTCCGGTCTGGCCGGCCAGTTCCTTGAGGGTCAGGCCGGCGTCCATTCTGAGCTGCCTCAGCCGGCGGCCCATCCGTCTGGCCAGATTCTCTCTGATCTCTTGAGCCACGAGCGGCGACCCGGTAATGATATGGTCCTTAAAATATTTTTCAGGCTAAGCGCCGGGCTGGATTCTGTCAAGATAAAATTGCTTATTATGAAACTTGATTGTCCAACAGACAACTAAGAGGTCCGCCCCGCCCGGGAGCGAGGCCGGGCCGGCCCCCTGTCCGGACTGGTCCCAAACGGGGCGAAGTGTGCTAATCTGTCGCTCGCGGGAACTGGACCTGATTCCCTCAGCCAGGGGGTAGTGATGACTGGACCGAGAGGCGCGGTTGGCCTGGCCCTGGGCCTTGTTCTCCTGGCCGCAATTCCGGCCTGGCCGGCCGGCCAGGAAATGGTCCCGGCCGGCCGGATGTACCAATTAGCCCTGGCCAAGGCCAGGGACACGGACCCCCGGGCCGGCCTGGTCAAGGCCACCTACAGCCGGGGCGATCGGGTTCTGAATTTCAGCCGCGGCGAGTTCATCTTCTACTCTCCCCGGCTCAAGCAGCAGAAATCCCAGCAAACCTGCCTGAAGGTGCCCTTCCGCCAGGGCGCGGTCGGCGCGGTCAGGAAGGTCAGCTTCGAGTCCGCGGTCATCAACTTCGACCCGGTGCCCGGCCGGGCCCTTGAGGCGGCCCTCAACGCCGGTCTGGGCGAGTGGTGGACCAGCAGCTCCCAAGCTTACCTCTACGTCGATCTGGGCCCCCGGTCCAGCTTCCCGGTCTCCGGCTCGAGCCAGTGGGTCTGGAAGCTGGCCGGCTCCGGCCCCGGCCTGGCCGAGGACTACGAGGTCTACCTCGACGGCCAAACCCTGGCCGTGCTCCGGGCCGGGGCCAGGCAGGTGGACCAGCGGTACCGCAACCTGACCGAGGACCAGGCCCGGCAGGAGGTTGAGGAGACCCTGGATCAGGCCGGAAGCCGGACCTCCTCCGGCCAGGCGGCCAAGGGCAGCTCCAAGACCGAGGCTGGCCAGGAGGGCGAGGAGCTGAGCGCCAAGGAAATGTACGCCCTGGCCAGGGAAAGGGCGGCCGGCTGGGAGCGGAACGGCCGCCTGGTCCAGGCCGAGTACCGCGGCGGAGACCGGGACCTGCGCTTCGCCCGGGGCGACTTTATCTTCGTCTCGACCAAGGCCCTGGCCAACAACAAGGCCGAGTGGCTGAAGATCAGGATCAGAAACGGCCGCCTGGAAAGCGCCCGCCAGGTCAGGGGCGACCGCTACGCCCACGCCGCGCCCGATCCGCTGCCCGACCGGGCCCTCGAGACCGCCCTGGACGGCGAGCTGGGGCGGTGGTGGAACGAGCGGCCCCAGGCCAAGGTGGACCTGAAGATCATGCCCCGGACCTGGTACTCCGGCCGGCTGGCCGGGAGCGGCGAGTGGATCTGGTCCGTCAAGGCCCAGGAGTCGGGACGGTCCGAAAAATACGAGGTCCATCTGGACGGCCGGACCCTGGCTGCCCTGAGCGGCCAGACCGGCTCTTCGAGCCAGCAGAACCGGACCACCCAGACCAACCAGAGCCTCCCGAACGAGCAACTCCAGCGGCAGCTCGAGCAGATCCAGGAACTTCTCAGAGAATACGGCCCGGAGAACGACTGAGTCGATTCAACGGAGGTGGACCTTGAAGTCCCTGCTTTACGCGGCCCTGGCGGTCGTCCTGGTCGCCCTGGCCGGCCCGGCCCGGGGCCAGCAGGCCTGGCCGCCGGCCGAAGAGGCTCTGGCTCTGGCCCAGGCCGAGGTCAGGAAGCTTGATTCCCAGGCCCGGCTGATCCGGGTCGAGCTCCTGGGCGTGGAGCCCGGCGGCGGCCTTGAGGCGGCGGTCTTTGTCTTCAATTCGCCCAAGCTGCAAAAGCAGGGCGGCCCGAACACGTCCCACCGGATCGAGGTCAGGGGCTCGCGGGTGGCCTCGGTCAGCCAGACGGCCGAGCCCTGGCGCTGGTCAGAGGCGAACCGGCTCACGCCGGACCTGGCCGAGGCCCGGCTGGCGGCCAACCTGGGGGCCGGCCTGGCCGGCTGGTGGCAGGCCCACCCCCAGGGCAAGGCGACCATGATCCTCCGGCCCAAGGGCGCCGAAGACCGCTTCGCCGCCAGCAAGAGCCACTGGCTCTGGGAGATCGCCGCGGCCGGCCCGGACGGGGCCAGGTTCTCGACCCACCTGGACGCGGCCTCCCTGACCGCCCTGACCCCGCTCAAGGGCGGCCCCGGCGAGAAGTTCCCGGCCGCGGAGCTGCTGGCCCTGGCCCTGGACAAGGCCCGGAAGTTCGACCCCCAGGCCAGGCTGATCCGGGCCCACTACGACCTGGGCGACAAGGAGTCCAGGTTCGAGCGGGCCGAGTTCTGGTTCAACTGTCCCCGGCTCAAGGCCAAGGAGCGCTACGCCCGGTCCCTGGGCGTCTACATCAGGGGGGGCGTGGTCGACCGGCTCAGGAAGCTGGCCACGGAGTGGTTCTGGGACGACGCGGCCGATCTGGACGGCCGGCCGGAGAAGGCCTTCCAGGCCGCCTGGAAAGCCGGCCTGGGCCAGTGGTGGCCCTCCGAGGGCCAGGTCTGGCTGAGCCAGATCCTCAACCCGCCCCGGCGGAGTAAGAAGGGCGAGTCCGGCCGGGCCGGCTGGCGCTGGACCATCTCGGCCGGGGTCTCGGGTCAGCCCGGGCAGACCTTCAGCCTCGACCTGGACGGGCGGAGCCTGGCCGTGCTGGGCCGGAGATAGGGCCGGCCGGCGGCCTGGTAATACCTTGACGGCGGGAGCCTTGGTTCCTATCGTCCTCCAATGAAAGAGATTTCGCTGGGAGCCCCCCGGAGAGGCCACTCATGGGCCGGGTCATCAAGCTGATCATCCTGCTGGTTCTGCTGGCCGCCGGATTGGCCGGGGGCTGGTACTACTACAAGGGCGGCGGCCAGGGCGAACGGGTCAGCTACCGCCTGGCCCCGGTGGAGCGCGGCGGGCTGATCAGCACCGTCTCGGCCACCGGCACCCTCAACGCCGTGGTCACGGTTGAGGTCGGCTCCCAGGTCTCGGGCCAGATCAAGGAGCTGATGGCCGACTTCAACTCCGAGGTCCGCCAGGACCAGGTCATCGCCCTGATCGACCCGGAGAACTTCGAGGCCCGCGTCCGCCAGGCCGAGGCAGAGCTCCTGGTCGCCCAGGCCAACGTGGCCATCCAGAAGGCCGCCGTGGACAAGGCCCTCTCGGAGCTGCACAACGCCCGGGCCGATCTGGTGGCCACCAAGGCCCAGGCCGAGAAGGCCAGGATCGGCCTGGCCGAGGCCAAGCGCGACATGGACCGCCAGCAGGCCCTCTTCAGCCGGGGGGCCACCTCCCGGAGCCAGTCGGACACGGCCGCGGCCAATTACGACCAGGCCAGGGCCCAACTGAGCACGGTCGAGGCCCAGCAGCAGGCCCAGGCCTCGCTGGTCAGCTCCAGGGAGGCCGCCCTCAAGATGGCCCAGGCCCAGGTCGAGCAGGCCCAGGCCCAGGTCAAGCAGAAGGAGGCGGCCCTGCACCAGAGTCGGCTGGACCTGTCCCACACGGTCATCCGCTCTCCGGTGGACGGGGTGGTCGTCGGCCGGAGCGTGGACATCGGTCAGACCGTGGCCGCCAGCCTCCAGGCCCCGACCCTGTTCACCATCGCCCAGGACCTGAGGAAGATGCAGGTCGAGGCCAACCTGGACGAGGCCGACATCGGCCGCATCCAGGTCGGTCAGCGGACCACCTTCACCGTGGACGCCTTTCCGGGCCGTGAGTTCCGGGGCGAGATCAAGCAGATCCGCAAGGCCCCCCAGACGGTCCAGAACGTGGTCACCTACACGGTCATCATCAGCGCCGAGAACCCCGACCTGAGCCTGCTGCCGGGCATGACCGCCAACGTCAGCATCGTCGCGGCCGAGCGGGCCAGCGCCCTCAAGGTGCCCAACGCCGCTCTCCGCTTCCGGCCGGCCTCGGCCGGGGGAGCGGCCCAGGCGGCCGGCCCGGCGGCCCAGGGCCAGGACCGGCTGTCCCGGGGCGGTTCGGGCCGAGGGGCGGAGCTGCTCGGCCGGATGACCGAGAGCCTGGGGCTCAGCCCTGAGCAGCGGGCCCAGGTCAAGGCCATCCTGGAAGAGGGCCGGGCCAGGATCGCCGCCCTGCGCCGGCAGGGCGGCTCGGCCGAGGACTTAAAGGCCGAGGCCGAGCGCCTGCGCGAGCAGAACCGCAACGCCATCCTCGGCCTGCTGACCCCGGAGCAGCGGGAGAAGTTCAACCGGCTCAGCCAGGCCCGGGCGGCCAGCCCGATCACGCCCGGCCGGGTCTGGCGGCTGGGCCAGGACGACCGGCCCAGCCCGGTGGACTTGAGGACCGGCATCAGCGACGGCAGCTTCACCGAGGTGGTCAGCGGCGAGATCAAGGCCGGGGAACAGGTCATCGTCGGGACCAACCAGGCCGCCCGCGGTCAGGCCGCCCCATCCGGCGGACGGCGCTTCGGTTTCTGAAATGGCCGAACCACTGCTCAGGACCGAGAACCTGACCAAGGACTACCGGGTCGGGACCCAGATCGTCCACGCCCTGCGCGAAGTGTCCACGGCCGCGGCCCGGGGCGAGTTCGTGGCCGTCATGGGCCCCTCCGGCTCGGGCAAGTCGACCTTCATGAACCTGCTGGGCTGCCTGGACACGCCCACTTCCGGCCGCTATCTCCTGGACGGGGACGACGTCTCCCGCCTGAGCCGCGACCAATTGGCCGAAACCCGCAACCGCAAGATCGGCTTCGTCTTCCAGAGCTTCAACCTCCTCCGGCGCACCTCGGCCCTGGACAACGTCATCCTGCCCCTGACTTACGGCTCGACCAGCCGGCGGGGCCGCCGGCGCAAGGCCGAGGAGGTCCTGGCCGAGGTCGGCCTGGCCGAGAGGATGGACCACCAGCCCTCCCAGCTCTCGGGCGGCCAGCAGCAGCGGGTGGCCATCGCCCGAGCCCTGATCAACGAGCCGGCCCTGATCCTGGCCGACGAGCCCACCGGGGCCCTGGACACCAGGACCGGCGTGGAGATCATGTCCCTGTTCCAGCGCCTCAATCGCCAGGGCATGACCATCGTCGTCGTCACCCACGAGGACGAGGTGGCCCGCTTCGCCCAGCGCATCCTCCGCTTCCGCGACGGGCGGCTCATCGCCGACGAGCCGGTGGCCGACCCCAGGGACGGCCAGGAGGCCCTGGCGGCCGGCCAGGAGGAGCCAGCCCAGCCGTGAGGAGCTACCTGGACTCCATCCTGGCCGCCCTGCGGGCGCTCAGGGTCAACCTGATGCGCAGCGCCCTGACCACCCTGGGCATCATCATCGGCGTCGGGGCGGTCATCGTCATGGTCGCGGTCGGGGCCGGGGCCGAGGCCAGGGTCGACCAGCTCATCCACAGCCTGGGCTCCAACCTGATCATCGTCCTGCCCGGCTCGCGCACGGCCAGCGGGGTCAGGCTGGGCAGCGGCTCGCTGCCGACCCTGACCGACGACGACGCCGAGGCCATCCAGCGGGAGGTCCCCAGCGTCCAGGCCGCCGCGCCCATGGTCAGGGGCAGCGCCCAGATAGTCTTCGGCAACCTCAACTGGGCCACGGCCGTCTACGGCATCACCCCCAACTACCTGGAGGTCAGGGAGTGGGAGGTCGCCGCCGGCCGCAACCTGGAGACCCAGGACGTCAAGTCCTCGGCCAAGGTGGCCCTCCTGGGCCAGACCGTGGCCGACAACCTCTTCCCCGGCGAAAGCCCCCTGGGCCAGATCATCCGCATCAAGCGCGTCCCCTTCGAGGTGGTCGGCCTGCTCAAGGCCAAGGGCCAGACCCCCATGGGCCAGGACCAGGACGACACGGTCCTCATCCCCCTGACCACGGCTAGGACCAGGGTCCTGGGCGGCCGCTGGTTGGGCGGGAAGACCGTGGGCTCGGTCTACATCAAGGTCCTGCGGTCGGATCTGGTCGGAGAGGCTCAGGAGCAGGTCAGCCAGCTCCTCCGCCAGCGCCACCGCCTCAGGCCCGGCCAGGACGACGACTTCTTCATGCGCAACCTGTCCCAGATCCTGGAGGCCAGGGCCGAGTCGTCGCGGACCATGGCCCTCCTCCTGGCCGCGGTGGCCTCGGTCTCATTAGTGGTGGGCGGGATCGGGATCATGAACATCATGCTCGTCTCGGTCACCGAGCGGACCAGGGAGATCGGCCTGCGCATGGCCGTGGGCGCCCAGAGCCGGGACATCCTGAGCCAGTTCCTGATCGAGTCGGTCACCCTCTCCATTATCGGCGGCCTGATCGGCATCGGGCTGGGCCTGGCCGGCTCGATGGCCCTGGCCCGCCTGGGGGAGTGGCCCACGGTCATCGAGATCGAGTCGGTCATCCTGGCCTTCGGCTTCTCGGCGGCGGTGGGGGTCTTCTTCGGCTACTACCCGGCCCGCAAGGCGGCCCGCCTGGATCCCATCGAGGCCCTCCGCTACGAGTGAGCCGCCCCCCGGCCGGGGCCGATCGACCCGGCCTGCCCGCAACGACCCGGCCAGGCAGCTTGTAACCGGAAAAGGACCCGGTACGATCTATCAGGTGAGGGCGTTAATGGGCCCGGGGGGCCAAGCGCCCCTCCGGGCGGCGCCCCCAAACCCCAGAGCCCGGTCCCAGGGCCGGAGGAAAAGCGAGCCATGATTTCGCCAAGGGTCACAAGTCGCGGTCGTCTCTTCAGGGTTGGTCTGATTCTGGGTCAACTGGCCCTCTTCGGCCTGCTGAGCCCGGGGCTGACCCCGGATTCGGCCCTGGCCCAGGGGCCCAAGCGGGAGGTGGTCCTGGACCGGCTGCCCCGCGGGTCCCACCGGGTGAGCGTGAAAGGCGATCACTACTTCTATCACGGCGGCCACTTCTTCCGCCAGCGCGGCCCGGGCTTCGTGGTCGTCGCCCCGCCCCTGGGAGCGGTGGTCGCCATACTGCCGCCCCTGTACACGACCATAGTCGTCGGCGGCGAGACTTACTACACTTACCAGGACGTCTACTACCAGCGAGTTCCGGCCGGTTTCGTGGTGGTCCCGGCTCCGGCGCCGGTGGTGATCAACGAGCCGGCCCCGGCCCAGCCGGCGGCCGCCTCGAGCGTGACCGTGATTGCGCCGGCCCTGAACGTGCGCGAGGGGCCCGGCCACGACTACAACATCATCGCCGTGGTCCAGCAGGGCACCACCCTGCCGGTCCACGCCGCCGCGCCGGGCTGGCTCTACGTCCAGACGCCCACGGGCCAGTTCGGCTGGGTTGACCAGCAGTTCACCAGCCCGGTCAAGACCCCGGCCAGCGGCTAAAGGCCTCCGCCCGAGGCCGGCCAATCTAGAGGACCGGTTTGG
>ENA-OSEO01001323-OSEO01001323.1-sediment-metagenome-genome-assembly--contig:-NODE-1323-length-46185-cov-5.356467_pt1 | contig 46185 bp, 32 predicted proteins | sample MGYA00237883_ERZ534232 | MGnify/ENA metagenome assembly ERZ534232 | reverse complement strand
GGGGGGAGCGACGGCATCCGCCTTAACTTTCAACACAGTCCAAATGTTTCAATCCACGCTCCCGCGGGGGGAGCGACAGCAAACTGCAGAATCTCTTCAGTCAATTCGCAGTCTCAATCCACGCTCCCGCGGGGGGAGCGACCCGCCCCCAGAGCCATAATCGGAGTTGTTCTTATGTTTCAATCCACGCTCCCGCGGGGGGAGCGACCGTCGATTTTAGCGCTTTGTAGCATAGCAGTCTAGTTTCAATCCACGCTCCCGCGGGGGGAGCGACGAAATCATTAAGTATAAGCGTTATTACCCATTATGTTTCAATCCACGCTCCCGCGGGGGGAGCGACATTGGGCATCATATGCCGATTATATTGGCAGAGGGTTTCAATCCACGCTCCCGCGGGGGGAGCGACGATGATGCCTCGGCATGGTCTGATGGATGGACAGGTTTCAATCCACGCTCCCGCGGGGGGAGCGACCACCCTGCTTGCAGTACCCTGCATGGCCGCAGCAGGTTTCAATCCACGCTCCCGCGGGGGGAGCGACATATCTTGTATTGTAATTCCACCTCCATTTGAATAGTTTCAATCCACGCTCCCGCGGGGGGAGCGACGGCTGACTCACCCGCGGAGATGGCGCTGAGGAAAGTTTCAATCCACGCTCCCGCGGGGGGAGCGACTTGTGGATACGATAACAGCAGACGGGTCTGGATGGGTTTCAATCCACGCTCCCGCGGGGGGAGCGACCACCTCGCCATAAGTTCGATCCTCGATATCGACGGGTTTCAATCCACCCTCCCGCGGGGGGAGCGACTTAAAATCTCCCTCTGTTTGCAGGTAATTTGAGAAGTTTCAATCCACGCTCCCGCGGGGGGAGCGACGCGAAGAAAGAAAGAAAAGAGAATTTTGATTGTAGTTTCAATCCACGCTCCCGCGGGGGGAGCGACCCGCAGCCCAAATGGCACAGCACCCGGACCACCACGTTTCAATCCACGCTCCCGCGGGGGGAGCGACTTATACGAGCTATGCTTTCGAACTCCCCCGAACTGTTTCAATCCACGCTCCCGCGGGGGGAGCGACCCCGCAAAACCGCCCCACAAGCCGATTTCTCTCAGTTTCAATCCACGCTCCCGCGGGGGGAGCGACGAACTCAACAAAATAGAATCATTATCCAATCCACAGTTTCAATCCACGCTCCCGCGGGGGGAGCGACCTCATTTTCAGGGCCAAGCCGCTCAGCCCTGAGTTTCAATCCACGCTCCCGCGGGGGGAGCGACTTATGACGAGACCTATTCGTTCTACGGCCAGCAGGTTTCAATCCACGCTCCCGCGGGGGGAGCGACGAGCCTGGGACCATGGTCGAGCAGCCTCCCGGCTATGTTTCAATCCACGCTCCCGCGGGGGGAGCGACTTGGAGGTGCGGGCCGGATTCAAGTCTCGATCTCAGTTTCAATCCACGCTCCCGCGGGGGGAGCGACCAGCGTATGCCGCGTTGACCGATTCCGGGGACCACAAGTTTCAATCCACGCTCCCGCGGGGGGAGCGACGGGGATCATCGATGCATGGGGCGATTTCGGCAAGTTTCAATCCACGCTCCCGCGGGGGGAGCGACGGCGCAAGCTCTCAACGTCAATCAGGATGAGACCCTGGTTTCAATCCACGCTCCCGCGGGGGGAGCGACTTGGGAATGGTATTGGCCGCTTCCTCTCTCACAGGATGTTTCAATCCACGCTCCCGCGGGGGGAGCGACATAACAAACTGGTGTGGGTTGCTATGTATGCGGGGTTTCAATCCACGCTCCCGCGGGGGGAGCGACTGTGTAGCCTTTATCCATTTTAAAATACGATTCTTTTCGATGCTGATCCGCGAAGCGAAGAAAAACTGGCGTCTCAATGATACTGCCCACCCGGTGATCATCGATTCTCTTTTATTTTCAGCATATTGCTGCTGCGCGAACCTCGCGGTCTAAACATGTGAGCTTGGGGTTCGCGGAGCATCAGGCAATGAGAGGTCCCTCCTGGTCGAGAGAAGGTTTGGCTCCAACGTGCTCCACCCTTTTTCGCCAGTTGGCGCCCAGGAAATAGAAACGCAGACTGTCTTCGGACGGTTCGATAGCATCCTCCAGGCGTTGCCGCAGCCCGGTCCATTGGGCTGGGTCCACCAGGCATTCAAAAACCGAATACTGGACCCGCTGCCCGTAATTCTTACAGATCTTTGCCACTCGCCGCAGTCGTTTTTGTCCCTCGCTGTCAGTAGTAGCTACGTCATAGCTGACCAGCACCATCATAGTTCATCACCTCCAGACAAAAGGTGGATAGCCGTCCAAGTCGCCTCTTAAGTAGCGGGCCAGCAGCAGCGCCTGAACATGAAAAAGAATACCGACAGCCACCTTTTCGCCAAGGAAAGGGTGCAAGATTTCATCCTGCTTGCGTTTCTGATAGGCCACAATGACTCCCTTGCGGGTATCGTCCCGCATGGTTACGGCGCCTGTTTCCGATTTACTAAATCCTCTGGCGTTCACCTGGCCAAGATTGATGAGGGATAAAGTGAGTCGGTCAGCCAAAAACGGCCGGAACTCCTCCATAAGATCCAGTGCCAGTCCGGGTCGGCCGGGACGATCACGGTGCAAGAAGCCCACCGCCGGATCGAGCCCCACACCTTCGAGAGCCGAACGGACGTCATGCAGCAGTACAGTGTAAAGGAACGACAACAAACAGTTCACGTTATCCAGGGGCGGGCGCCGGTTGCGCCCGTTAAAGCTAAAAGCATCTTTCTGATTGGTGATCAAGTGATCGAAAACACCGAAGTAGTAGCGGGCTGTTTCGCCTTCGAGGCCCCTTACGCCATCCAGGTGCCCAATGCTTTCAAATCGTTTCAAGGCACCCCCAAGCAGCGCCACCGCTCGCTCAACTTCGGCTTGGGCGATCTTACCGCCATGGTCCCTGAGTACCCGTTGCAGGACCGTTCGGGCGTTGGCGATCTTGCCGATCAAAAAAAACTTTGCCATAGCAGCCGAAAATTCGGCTGAATCCGCCCTGCGGTACTGTTCACGGCGCAGTAAGACATTGCCGGACACGGGTCCCTGCACCCGCGCCAGAAATCGTCCGTTTTCGGTCAGGAAGCTTAAGCCAACACCATTTTGTGCGCAAAATCCCATCAGAAAAGGGCTGCACATCACCCGACCAAAGCAGACGATGCCGCCGATGGTGTGCACCGGCACCTGCAAGCGCCTTTCACCATCGACCGAAACCATTACCGTCTCACCCTCCTTTGATAGGTAAGCGCCCTGGGTCGTTATATAAAGGGTATTGAGGTGTTTCTTCATAAATCACCGGTCAGGGTCTCAAGGTAACTCTTTACGGATTTGGGCCTGTCCAGCGTGTGGGGGAGGCATTTCTCGACAAATGAGCAGCGTTCGCATACCGGCGTGCAAACCGGCGGTGGTGTGCGTCCGCTGTCAACCAACGCATGTAACCGTCGGGCAGCTTTCTCGGTTTCGTTCCGCAGTTTCTCGTCGAAAACCACATTCACTCGACGACGGGTTTTGCCGTAGAAAAGCGCGCCTTTGGGCACACCGATGGCTAACATCTCTTCCAGACAAATCGCCTGAGCGCAGAGCTGCACTTCGTCCCAGGCCTCCTTCTTGGGCCGCCCGCGTTTGTACTCGACCGGAAAAGGTCTCCAGCAATGCGGACCGACCTGATTTCTCACCACCTCGCCTTCCTCGCAATGAAACTCCACCACGTCGGCTTTGCCCGAAAGCCCCAGCCGCAGCGAGCGCAAAGGGACGCTGAACGCCAGGCGGACATTGCCTCTTGATTCGCTGCGCCCCGAGTCCACCCGCTCGTGCAGAATGCGGCCCTCGGCTGTATAAAGGTTCTCCACCCACATCTGTTCTATATGGATCAGCGCGCACTGCCGCTCACAGAAGAGCAGGTGCTGAAGGGCCGAGAGAGGGAGGAGGTCGTCTTCGGTGTAGCTCATGGTGTTTTGCTCCTGTTACGCATGTGCTGACGCGCATGATAGAGCTTCTCAGTGAAACCGCCTTCTTTCAAAAATTCCTGTTCCAAAGCGCGCAATTGCTGGTCTAGGAGGTAGTTTGTCTGGTTAATCAAACAGATCAAGGTGTTAGCGGCAGTTTCGGGAGAAGCTGGAGGTTCAATATAGGGCTTATAAGTCCAATAAGACCTATTGTTCTGATAGCAGAGCGCCCGCACTTGCTTCGCTTGTGGATGATCTTTGCCCCAGAGGGGCAGCCTGTGTTGGCGAAGGTAGTCCTGGTAATCAAGCAGCAACTCTTCCAAGCTAGCTCGCGCCACGCTTACAAGCTTGAGTTCCATCTTCTTTGAAGTGCCCGAAGCCATGCTGCCCTCCGCGATGTTTTGCTTGCCGCTGCGCGCCGCCTGCACCATCTGGTCATGAGTGCGGGAGCGGCGATCAATGAAGCGGTTGCAGAACACCACTGTGGCGTCATAGACAATTTCAGCCATCTGATAAGACTTCAAATCACGATAGCCGCCGTGGGGTGGGATGACGCCAGCCGACTCCTTGGTTCGTTGGTTGTCGGATTTTTTCATCATGACCTCTTCTTTTACGAAAGTCCGCCGCTTTGCTCGTTTCCATGATCTACATCTTCTCGTCGATGGTTACTCCGTCAGGCTTTGCATCCTTCTGCAGTGTCACACTATAGTCAGGAAAAGCTCTGGCCGGCCCAGCAGTGCCATTGACTCGCTCCACCTTAACCAGATCAAACAGTTGATGGGCGGGTGCTTTGCCCATCTTAGAATCGTGTTTGAAAACGATCAGCTTGCGGGTCGCCATCTGCCCGCGAGCAGCCGAACGATCATGTTCAAACATGTTGGTCAAGGCTTCCCACAGCAATTCCAGATCTTCTTCGGAAAAGCCAGTCTGTTCGGCAAGAGGCGCCGAAATAAATCCGTGGCAACGATAGAGGGCATAAGGCACGGTGAACTTGCGGCCCATGGTGCGGTTGTCCCCCTGCTGCTTTTCGGCCTCGGCTTCAGTGGCGACGGCCATACGGGTGATGCTGTGCTCCAGCGGTACGATGGGCTCAATACTTCGCGAAAAGGTCAGCTGCACCGGACCGCGGACCTGGCCAGCATTCTTGCCGGTCGACATGACAGCGCCAAAGGTGCGGACATCAAAATAGGTTTTGCACATGTGTTGGCGGGCCGCCTCAGTCTTTTCTCCCTTTTCTTTGGCCTTGACCTCCTCCTTCTCATGAGCCTGATCGATGAGGTTGTTCAAGATCGCCTTCTCTTTGATGAAGATTTCGTACCCGCCCTTATCACCATTGGCAAGCTGAACATAATTCCGAACCTTTCGTTTCAGACACACATCCGTTACTAAACCATGCCCCGTTTCCGGATCGAGGCGCGGTAGGTTGCCAGCATCAGGATCACCGTTGGGGTTGCCGTCCTTTACGTCGAACAGGATCACAAAATCATAACGGTTCTGAATAGCGTTGCTCATGGTTTTTCTCCTTCTGAGTTATTGATCTTTTTTTGAACTAATGAAAAAGGCCTGGCGCTGGTGGTAGTAACCGACTGCAAAGCGCCCCTGATCTGGTAAGCTCAGATGGGCGGGAAAGTCTGTGAGCCCTTCCATGATTTCCCCGATCGTTCGCTCGAAATTGACGGCCCGCCCTCGGTTCTCCAGCTTGGCCAAATGATGATTCTTTAGCTTCATCAGGTGGGGGAAGGCGGAAACAGGCGTGGCAGAAGCGGAACCATAAAACCGGTCCCTAATGGTGGCGTTGATGCCGGGGTTCGCTTCTTCCTGGATTTTCTCAAGCGTCGCAAAAAGCCGGCCCAACCGGTAGCCCACATTACTGTTGGTCGTATTAAGAGACATCCCTACCTCCTCTGCTAGTTTTTTGTAATATCGTGATTCCCGCGTTAACACCGCTTTGATGAGTGAAGCGCGGGGGTAAGTGATTTCACGTTCCGCACGGCATCGACGGATGGCAGCACCGAGAAGGGCTTGAGGATATGGCGTGCCTCTCAAGATTGCTTTCATGAATTCGGCTGCCAAGTTGGGCACGATGTTTTCCGCCTTGAGTTGGACTGCGGTGGCAATCAAGAGCCGGAAAAGCGAAAGATATTGGGGTCGTCCAGGGACATGAGTTATTTCTATGTCATTGAAGTGCTGCTCTATGTTCCGTGCCACTTCTCCAACGCTCCCAACATACCAGAAGCGCACAGCGATGCGGGCAGCATTGGGCGCCAGTCCCAACACAAAAAAAAGGGTTTTCGGATCGAGTTCCGGTAGAGTTCCCATTTCGGGTGCACGAAAGGTTGCCACAAGCTGTTTGTAGTCCTGCTCTGGTTCACCCTTGGGCGGTTCACCAAACAAATCGGCAAACACACTTTCAAGTTTGTGCGCCTTTTCGGCCCAAAAGACCGTGGAAGCATCTCCAACCTGTAGTCGCTGCCGTGAACCTTTCGCAAGCAGATGGTTTAAGGCGGTTGTGTAGGCAAACTCAGCCCGCTTACCAACCGGCGCATTGAAACTCTGTGCCTTACCATAGGAGGTGAAGGCCGCCAAATTGAAAGAAACAATGTTTGCTCCGGACGTCTGTGCTCCATAGACACCTTTGATTGCAGTATGTAACCGTGCCGGTTCATCCCGCTCGCCCGTAACCAAACACGTCTGGTGCCCGTTGCCGCCATCTTCATCCCCTATTGTAAGCGCAGCGATGACCGAAGACCTTTCACAAACAAGACAGGAATCGGCTTCCAATTGGAAGCTGAGATTAGAGCCGCTCTCCTCAATTTCAGGCCACGCAGGATGGTCGAAGGCCGTTTCAAAATTGCTACTTTCCAAGAATCGTAAAACGGCACTAACCCCTTCATCGACGAGGGCAGGACCGAGGCGCTCACGTATGGTAGCAATAAAGCAGCACTGTTGTTCAACGGCTCTTTCTGCTAGTTTGGCGGTGTCTTTTTTGGGGTCCGGTTTTGGTCGACCGAAAACATAGGCAGGGACGTCCCACAAAAGATTGGCGGCAACACCGCTGGTCTTCTTAACTGCCTTGGGAACGGTGAACTGTCTTGCGATTTTTTTCTTTCCATCAGCGCTGCGGGTATCCAAGAAAGTAATAAAAAGGCCGTCTCGATCGAGCACAATTACAAAAGGAATCGGTTGATTCTGAAAGCCTTCGATAGGGACCGCGGCTAGGCTTTCTATTTTTAAGCGGCGATAATAGTCATTCAAAGCCTGCAGAATCATCGCCTCACCTCCGCACTACCCAGAGGGGGCACATGCATCCGTCCACTCTGAAGCTGCGCCCGAAACCACATCGGCATCGGCTCCGCACAGGAGTGGTCCATGTCATAGAGCATAAAGCCCAAATCGCGGGACTCGTCGATGGCTTCAGGCTCCGTCGCCTGGGAAGGCAAGAGCTCGAAATGGGCCGCGAACTCGCGGCAACCGAGATAGGGGCGGTGAAAGCATTGCCCCTTTTCCACGCGCCGTGTGAAAATCTCCTCGAACTTTTTGACGTTGTCCCGGGCACCGGCCCTGGCCGTCATCTTGAAAAAGGTATGTACGACATAGGCCACATCACGCAAAAACAATCCCGCCCTTTGTTGCCGTTGATCTTCGATGAACAGGCCGTTTGTGCGTGAGGACATGACTGCGCCGACCTCATTACGCCGCACCGATGCCCACCTGATGGGTTTTAGAACGTCGATCTGGATCACCTCCCAACCGATAGCCGGTTTCCAAAGGATCGCCTCCAGGATGCCGCGTGCGGCGGATGGTGTCATGACATCGTAGGAAACACGCTCCACCTTCATCTCCGGCCTGGTGAAGCAGGCGTTCTCTCCCCAGACCTTGAGCCGAAAGGTCCGGCTCTTCAAAGTTTCCTTAATCATCGGTCCTCCTTTCAGTTGTTTTTAAGCTATTAGCTCATCGGGTTCGTAGATAATGGATTTTTCAGGACAGAACCCCAGGTTATCGTCATAGAGGGCGCCGTGACCCTGGACGAAAATATTCGGATGGATTTCACGTATGGCGCCCTCGGCCCGCAATTGATGGTGCAAATGCTTGGGCAAATTGACCAGATAGCGCTGGAGTTTCCGCAGCAGCCAGCGTTCAGGCCCCAGGCGAGTCACTTGCTCGACGAGTTTCGCCCCTTCTTCGCCGTAGGCAACTAGAACTGGAGCCTGCGCGGTATCGTCGATGAGCCTGAAATTGGCCGCGGCTGTGCGGAAGCTGAAACGAAGCTCATTATCAGGCTGTAAATCGCGCAGAATATGGCGGCTGTCCAGCCGCTCCTCACCTTGCAGCCAATAGAGCTCCCGGAAAAAGGCCGTGAAGCGGTGTGGCGCTAGAGGATCCGTCCCGTCTTCATTTAGCAGTCGTGCACCGATCTCGGCCGCCTGACGCAATACACCGACCGGCGGGCGGCTGGACGGTGTGAAAACGATCAGCATGCCTTTTTCCAGCAAGCCTTCGCGATTGCACCGGCCAGCGGCCTGAGCAACAGAATCCAGGCCTGCCATGGCCCGGTAAACCACCGGAAAGTCCAGATCCACCCCCGCCTCAACCAGTTGCGTGCTGATGACCCGAATGGGCAGGCCGGCATCCAATCGCGCCTTAATCTCAGCGATCCGGCTGGAGCGATGAGCGCCGCACATCAAGGCGGAAAGATGGAAGGTGTCTTGGGGCATCAGGGACCACAGCAAGCGGCAGTCATCCCTGCGATTTACCACGCACAGCACCGAAGGCAGCTGGGATAGTTCCTCTGCCAGTTCTTCCCACTTCTTGGGCTCGCGGAGATTCTCGGGCAACCTCACTTCGACTCGTTTCAAGGTGTCAAAAAGACTCCCGGGGTTTTCCATGATCTCACAAATGTCTTCCAACCCCTCAAAGGTGAAACCTGAAGATTTGTGCGGGCCGAGGGCCGGCTGTGTCGCGGTGCACAACAAGACAGTGACGGCGTAATGTCTACGCAGTTCGTCCAGTGCCTTGAGGATCGGCCTGAGGAATTCCGGGGGCAGGAGTTGAGCTTCGTCCAGCACCACCACACTCCCGGCAATATTGTGCAACTTGCGGCATCGGCTGGTGCGGGCGGCGAAGAGCGACTCGAAAAACTGCACGTTGGTGGTGACAATCACGGGGGCATCCCAATTTTCGCAGGCCAGTCGCGACTGCGGCGTTTCCTGCTCGACGTCGGCTGCATCGAGATTGCTGTGGTGCTCCACGACGGTGTCACCGAAAATCTGCCGGAACTGATCGGCGGTTTGTTCTATAATGCTGGTATAAGGGATCACATAGATGATCCGTCGCTGCTCGTGGATGGTGGCGTGGTGCAGAGCAAAGGCCATGGAGGAGAGGGTTTTACCGCCGCCGGTAGGAACGGTGAGACTGAAAATTCCCGGCGGGTCCTTGGCCTTTTCCATACAGCGGGCCAGTATACCGGCGCGGATTCGGTTGACTACGGTATCTCGCGCTTTAGCCTGCTTGCCTGTCATGTATGTGTTGAAGGGAGCGAGAAGTTCGGACAAAGCAGGATAGCCGCTGCGCCGGAGCGTCTTATAGGGGTCGAAGAATTCTTCAGTGTCGAGAAAATCGGCGTCAACTACGCAGGAAAAGAGCATCCGCAGCCAGAAGGCAGGGTCTCGGCCGGTAGGTTTTTCCGCAGGAAACGGCTGTTTGAGGATTTCGCCCGGAATACCACCCGCCTTAGCGGCGGCAAGCAGTTCCTCCTTCAGCAAGCGCTGAGAGAGGGCTGCCTGGCCAGTGCGATCGGCTTCCCAATCGGGCAGCCCGGCATGATGTCCTGCGGCGATGTAGGCCACCAATCGCCCGGCCTTTCCGAACTGTTCAACAGCGTAAAGTCCGCCGGCTGTCGAGTGGTTGACTCGCACTTTAGCCTCTAGATGCGCTTCATCACCGGCAGCGGCTCTGAGTTTGTTTTGAAACGCCTGGGCGTATTTGCCGAGGTCATGCCACAGACCGGCCAACCAGCCCCACTGGCGGAAACCGAAAACAGCTGCAAAATCCGCTGCTCGCTCGGCAGTCCTGAAAAGATGTTCTCTGAGGGTCTGTGTGCGGCCATCTTCCGCGGTGTGAGCAATAGGCTCTTTGCTCATGGGTGCCCGCCTCCCCCCTTGGGCGCAAGATTGATCCGGCAAAGGTCGGCTGTAATCCTCGCGACCGGTTGGTCAAACCTGATTGAGTATCCTGGCGATCCGTATGTCCACTTCGATGCCCTCGAGCGGGTCTTTTGGCGGCAGCACGCCGAGCAGAAGTCCTTCTTTCCACATCTCTTCAAAAAGTTTGAGTGATTGGAAGTAGTCGGCTTTTTCCGCTCTAATCTGCTCTTTGTTGAATTCCTCCAGCAACTTGCGGTCTCTTACCATACCTTCCACCTGATATTCGGACTTCATCCTATATGAAAGTGGCCAGTGAAACTCGAGTGGAGAAATGTCAAATGTCATTAAGCTGCAATTCGTCTGCTAAGAAGATGAAAATCAGAATGCGATCAGTGTACAGCATACGCCGGCGGGCTGTCCATAAGGAAAATTCCGGTTGTGGAAGCGGCGGCAGAATTCGGCGCAATGCTACAATTTTGGAGCAGTCGGCCTGGGAAAACAATGGATTATACAAAAGTGTATAAATCCGCTCGGTCCCGCACTGCTGCAAAATGAACGTAATATTTCCTTATATCAATGCATTACCGATACATAACCGGATTGGTGTGCTTCTTGCCAAAGATCGATGACCGACCTGCAAAATTGTAAACCGGAAGGGAGCATGTCAATGGGCAAAAAGACGGTGAGGAGCATACTTCAGGCGGGCCTTCTGCTATCTATTCCGCAGATGGCTCAGGCAGCCGAGGGCGCAGTGGTGGATTCGGGAACCACTGCATGGATGTTGACCTCAACAGCGCTGGTGCTACTGATGGTTCCCGGGCTGGCCATGTTCTACGGCGGTCTGGTGAGAAGCAAAAATGTTCTGAGCACCATGATGCACAGTTTTGTAGCCATCTCTATAATCGGCGTCCTTTGGGTCGTATGCGGTTATGCTCTGGCCTTCGGCAAGAATATTTTCGGCGGATTCATCGGTTGGAATGGAGACTATTTTTTTCTGAGCGGAATTGACGACGCTATTACCAATACAGTGCCGGAATACGTCCTGGCCATGTTCCAGGGGAAGTTTGCCATCATAACTCCGGCGCTCATCAGTGGCGCCATTGCGGAGCGGGTCTACTTCCGCGGCTATGTTTTATTCATCGTTCTCTGGTTCCTGCTGGTTTACTGTCCCCTGTGCCACTGGATATGGGCCCCGGATGGCTGGCTGTACAATGCCGGGGCGGCGGGCGTGATCGACCTTGCGGGTGGACTGGTGATCCACGTATCGGCCGGCTTCAGCGCTTTGGTTGCGGCTCTGTTTCTCGGCCGGCGCATCGGCTATCCCAAGACGCCTATTCCACCCAACAATCTGGTCATGACGATGATGGGTGCAGGCCTTCTGTGGGTGGGCTGGTTCGGCTTTAACGCCGGCTCCACGGTCCAGAGCGGACTGGAAACGGCCCGGGCTCTCACCATGACCCAGGTCGCCGCCGCAAGCGGGGCCCTGACCTGGCTGGTCATCGATGCCTTCACTTTCCGCAAAGCTACGTCATTGGGGTTCGTATCCGGAATTCTGGCGGGACTCGTTGCCATCACTCCGGCGGCCGGCGTAGTGAAACCGGCCGGCGCCATTTTCCTGGGAAGCATCTCTTCCATCCTCTGCTTCCTCGCCCTTAAGGCCAAGGCGAAGCTCGGCTACGACGATTCACTCGATTGCTTCGGCATCCACGGAGTCGGCAGCGGCTCGGCGGTGTTGCTGCTCTCCTTTTTCATCCGGCAAAGCTGGATGGCCGAAGCTGCCGAAGCGGCCGGAGCGAACGGATGGTCCGTGTGGAATCAGCTATCGATTCAAGCAATGGGACTGGCCGTAACCATCGCCCTGGCGGTCTCGGTCACCCTGTTGATTTGCTTCGTCGTCGAAAAGACCGTGGGCTTTCGACTGGACGAGCAGGAGGAGATCGCGGGGCTCGATTATTCGCTGCACGGCGAGAGCGGCTACGGCCTTATCCACCCGGACCTTTGATGCGTTCCGGCGGGATTGGGAAGGTTTTTAACCACGAAGGTCACGAAGATCACGAAGAGGAATTTATTTACCCCTTTGTTTTTTGGCTCATCGCGGATTAGCGTGATCGGGTGACTCCACAGACGTTCGCCCTGAGGTATCGAAGGGCGAACGGCGCCGTCCTGCTTCGATACCTCAGCACGAACGGGGTGTCTAATCACGCTAATCCGCGATGAGCCTGTTTTTTCTTCCTGCTCTTCGTGGTGAATGATTTATTGTCTTGGACGCCCTCGCTTGTGAAAGACCTCAACAGCTCACCTGCAGATCTTCCTCATGTAAAATCCGCTCGCCTTGTTGTAGAATAGATATGATGCAAGAAATCAGATAGGGCGGATCTATCTTCAAGTCAGCCAAAACACTCGACATTAGAGGCCTGCAATCGGGCGCTATCCGGTGCTGGATAAAAATGTTGACTCCAAAGAGCTGCAGCCGGGAGGCCATCACGAACATGCATGACAGGTCGGGACCATGAGCGGAATTCGGCTGTACACCAGCAATCAGCTTGAGGTGCTGGCCGAAGCTCTGGCGGATGCACTCAGATCACCCCCTGGCTCGCCTCTGGCGGAAGAGATCATCGTTGTGCAGAGCAGCGGCATGGAGCGCTGGGTGTCGATGCAGCTCGCCGGGCAGCACGGCATCTGCGCCAACTGCCGGTTTCCGTTCCCCAACGCATTCGTCTATGAAATTTTCAAGAAGGTGCTGCCGGACCTCCCCGAATTATCTCCTTTCGATCCCAAGATCATGACGTGGAAAATCATGCAACTGCTCCCCGCCCATGTGGTGCTGCCCGGGTTCGAGAGCTTGAGCAACTATCTTGGCGGCGACCTCGGCGGTCTCAAATCGTTCCAGGTTGCCGAACGGATAGCGGATTTGTTCGATCAGTATCTTTTGTTCCGCCCCGAAATGATCCTCAACTGGCAGAAGGGTGAAGAGGACCACTGGCAGGCGGTTCTTTGGCGGGCACTGGCAAACGGTAACGAAAGCCGGCACCACCCCGCACTGGCGAAATCTTTTCTGGAAATGGTGCAAAGATCCTCTCCCGAGGTCGTCGGGCTGCCCGAAAGAGTATCCATTTTCGGTATTTCGGCGCTGCCCCGTTTCCACCTGCAGGTGATTGCCGGCATCGCAAAAATCACCCGGGTGAATATGTTTCTCATGAATCCCTGTCATGAGTATTGGGGTGACATCGCCTCCGAACGGCAAATCAGAAGAGCATTATCCAGCGGAGCCGCTTTGCCCGAACAGGTCTATCTGCAAAGGGGCAACGGCCTGCTCGCATCCATGGGCGGCCTGGGCAGGGACTTTTGGGATACGATCAACGAATTCGATTGTCTCGAAACCGAATTGTTCCGGCAGCCGGCCGAGCGCACCCTGCTTGCCTGCATCCAGTCCGATATCCTCAATCTGCGCGACCGGGACGAGCAGCCGGAAGCCGGAGAGTCCGTTTCGCCCAACGACACCTCCATCCAGGTGCACTCGTGCCACAGCCCCATGCGTGAAATGGAAGTCCTCTACGATCGGCTTCTGGACATGTTCGAGAACGACCCGACCCTGATGCCCGGGGACGTTTTGGTGATGACACCGGACATTGAAGCGTATGCGCCCTATATTGAAGCCGTTTTTGCCGCACACGCCGACGATGCCAGAAAGATACCCTTCAGCATAGCGGATCGGAGCATGCGCAAGGAAAGCCAGGTGGCTGACACCTTTTTGGCGGTGCTGGACATGTGGGGAGGCCGCTTTCGCGCGTCGGAGGTTCTTGCCATCCTGGCATCCAAAGCCGTGCAGCGAAGATTCGGCCTGCTTGAGGCGGATCTCGAACTGGTGAGAAGATGGGTGCGAGAGGCACGAATAAGATGGGGAATCGACGAGCAGAGTCGCCAGCAGCTCGGTTTGCCGGCCTTTGCCGAAAATACGTGGAAAGCCGGCATCGAAAGGCTGTTGCTCGGTTATGCCATGCCGGTCAAAAACCACCAAACCTTCGCGGGAATTCTGCCGTACGATCGAATAGAGGGGAGTGACGCTCTCGTTTTGGGGAGGCTCGTGGAATTCACCGAACGGCTCTTCACGCAGGTGGCTTCGCTCGGTCGGCCGCGCATTTTGAAGGAGTGGTCGGCAAGCCTGGCAGAGCTTCTGGAGAGCTTGTTCAATCCCGATGAAACGGGTCAAACCGAGCTTCAGGCCATACGGGGTACCCTGACGGAATTGTCCGAGCTCGGCGACCATTCGGGCTTCGCCGGGGAGATCGATGTCAAGGTGATCAAAAGCTATTTGCGACACCGGCTCGAGCGTGAGAGCTTCGGCTTTGGCTTCATCTCCGGCGGGATCACTTTTTGTGCCATGCTGCCCATGCGCAGCATCCCCAATAAGGTGATCTGCCTGGTGGGGATGAATAACGACGCGTACCCGAGGCAGTCCAAAACCCTTGGCTTCGATCTTATGGCAAAACATCCTCAAAAAGGCGACCGTTCACGCCGAAATGACGACCGCTACCTCTTTCTTGAAGCCATCCTCTCTGCCAGAAAAAAGCTCTACATCAGTTATGTCGGGCAGAGCATCCAGGATAACTCCAGCATCCCTCCGTCGGTACTGGTCAGCGAGTTGATGGACTATGCGGAGCGGGGATTTACCGTCCCGGGCGAGGGCACGCTCGACCATCTGTTGACCGAACATCGGCTGCAGGCTTTCAGCCCGGAGTACTTCAATAACCCCGCGGGCAAGCTGTTCAGTTATTCCGAGGAAAACTGCAGGGCGGCCGGGCAGATGACGAGGCTTCGCCAACCGCCCGCAGCTTTTGTCAGCGAAGGTTTGGCCGGCCCCGAAGAATCATGGAAAGTTTTGGATTTGTCGGATTTGTGCGCTTTTTTTAGCAATCCCGCAAAGTTTTTGCTCAACAAGCGACTTGGGATTTACCTTGAGCAGCGAATAGAAGCTCCCGAACAATCCGAATTATTTGAAATCAAACAACTCGACAAATATCTGCTGGAAAAGGATTTGATCGAGTTAAGATTGCAGGGGCACGATCCGAGGGACCTGTTCTCCGCGAAGAAAGCAGAAGGACTGCTGCCTCACGGAACTCCCGGCGAGTGCGCCTACGAGGCCTTCGCACGCGGAGCCGAAAAGTTCGTGCGAAGGACGGAGCCTTACCTCAAAGGTCCGATTGCCGAGCCGATCAGCATACAACTAAAGATTGCGGATTTTAATCTGGTCGGCGGAATCGCCGCCTTATATTCCGGAAAGCTTGTCCATTATCGCTACGCCAGACTCAAACCGGCCGATCACTTGAGGTTGTGGATTCATCACCTGGCTCTGAGCGCGGCGCTGCCTGAAGCCGATCGGTGCAGCTGCTTGATAGGATTGCCGGCGAACCGTAAGGATGAATGGACCTGTTTTGAATACTCATCCATGGATTCGGCCTCCGAGCTGCTCGAAGATCTTCTGAACATTTACTGGCAGGGATTGGCCAGGCCGGTCCATTTTTTCCCCAAAGCATCCTGGCAATATGCCGCAGAATTGCTGCAGAAGGCCGTGTCTTTGGAGGCGGCTCTGAAAAAGGCCGCAAACGAATGGAGGGGGAGCGATTTTTCTGCCGGTGAATCCGAAGACCCTTATTATGAGCTCTGCTTTCGTTATACGGAGCCAATCGACGAGGAATTTAGGCTTCTGGCGGAAAAAGTGCTCGGCCCTCTTTTCGAGCACCAAACCGAGCACAGAGAAGGAGCCCGGAAGACACGGTGAACGGGAGACGCGGCAAATCATTTAATCAACCATGAATTCGGAAATCTCACGAGATAAGATGACCGTCATTCAAGAATTCGATCTTTTGCAGAGCCCTCTGCAAGGCACCAACCTCATTGAAGCGAGTGCCGGGACCGGTAAAACCTACACGATCACGGCCCTCTATGTCCGGCTGCTGCTTGAAAGAGGGCTGTCCGTCGACCGAATTCTGGTGGTGACCTTTACGGAAGCGGCCACCGGCGAGCTGCGGGAGAGAATCCGCGATAAGCTCAAGCAGGCGGCTGAGGTTTTATCGGGAGGGGAAAGCGATGATGCTTTCCTCAATGCACTGGCGCTTGCATACCGGCATTCCGAATTCGCCGCCGGGTGGCTCAAGACGGCTATCAGGGACTTCGACCAGGCGGCGATTTTCACCATTCACGGTTTCTGCCGGCGCATTCTGCACGAAAGCGCCTTTGAAAGCGGCAGCCTGTTTGACACCGAGCTCATCACCGATCAACAGGAATTCAAACGAGAAATCGTGGAGGATTTCTGGCGAAAGAACTTCTACCGCACGTCCTCGCTTTTTTTCAACTATGCGGCGAGCAGGCATGTCAGTCCGGAGAGCCTGCTCTCTTCGCTCGGAAACAGGATTGGTCAGCCTTTTTTGAAGGTGATTCCCGCAACCGAAATCCCGGATACCAGTCGCGCGGAGAAAGCATTCCGGGATTTATTCGCCGAGCTGGCCGGTGCCTGGCCGGCGGTAAGGGAGGAAGTCGCGGAGATACTTTCAAGCCATGCGGGATTAAACAGATCGCAGTACAAAGTCGCCAGAGTTTCCGCGTGGGTGCAGGCGATGGAGAGCTATCTGAGCGCAGATTTGACTGACCCCTTGTTGTGGGCGGACTTTGAAAAATTCACCGCGGGCAAAATCTGCGGGGCCATGAAAAAGGGCTACAGCCCGCCCGAACACCAGTTGTTCCAATTGTGCGACAAGTTCAAGAATGCCCAGCAACAATTGGTCGATCTTTTTGAACAGCGACTGCTGGGCCTTAAAAGCGCTCTGTTCGCTTTTGCCGGAGAACAGCTCGGCAGCAGAAAGCAAGACAGGAACGTCCAATCCTTTGACGATCTTTTGCTCAATCTCTATGCCGCGCTGCAACAGGGGGGCGGTCATGAGCTCGCCGGGGCTGTCAGGGCTAAATTTTCAGCCGCTCTAATTGATGAGTTCCAGGATACCGATCCGCTTCAGTACGCCATTTTCAAGAAGCTATTCGACAATGCGAATACAACCCTCTTTCTGATCGGCGACCCCAAGCAGGCCATCTACGGATTCCGCGGTGCCGACATTTTCGCCTACATGGAAGCGGCAAACTATGTGCAAAACCGCTACACGCTCGGCAAAAACTGGCGATCCGACCCGGCTCTCATATCTGCGGTGAACGCTATTTTTTCCAACGCAAAGCGGCCTTTCATTTATGACAGGATCCCTTTTTTGCCCGTTGTTCCCGGCAGGGCGGAGAGCCGAAAAAGCTCCCTCAAGTTTGACGACCGGTTGGAATCGCCGCTACAGCTTTGGCTCCTGGATGCCGGCAGGCTAAACGGGTCGGGCAAGGCCGTCTCCAAAACAGACGCCCAAAAACTGATTCCAAAGGCGGTGGCGGCTGAAATTTCACGGCTGCTTTCGTTGGCCGCAGAAGGCAAGGCGTCCGTTGCGGGCAAAGTTCTTAAAGCCGGTGACATCGCGGTTCTGGTGAGAAAAAATGTCGAAGCCCGGCTCATGCAAAAAGCTCTGTCCGAGCTGCGGATTCCCGCCGTCTTATACAGCAATGCAAATCTCTTTGACTCGTATGAAGCCGTCGAGCTGGAGCGGCTGCTTTCCGGCCTTGTCGAGCCAAACAACGAAAGGCTGCTCAAAGCCGCGCTGACAACTGAAGTCATCGGTCTGAGGGGCGAGCAGCTCGACCGCATGCAAACGGAAGACGAGACCGGGTGGGAATTCTGGCTGATCAAATTCAGAGAATATCACGACCGATGGGCGGCCGGCGGTTTCATGCGAATGTTCAAGCGGCTGCTCCGGGAACTGGATGTTCTCGAGCGCCTGATGGCATTGCCCGATGGCGAGCGGCGCATTACGAACGTTCTTCATCTGGCGGAAGTCCTGCAACAGAAATCCGCCGAAAAGAAGCTCAACATGGCGGCAATGGTCAAGTGGCTTTCCGATCAGCGCGACCCCGGTTCGTTGCGTCCGGATGAGCATCAGCTGCGCCTGGAAAGCGACGAAAACGCCGTAAAGCTCGTTACGGTGCACAAGAGCAAGGGGCTGGAATATCCGATAGTTTTCTGTCCTTTCACTTGGGACGGCTCGAAAATCAAGCGGACTTCAGAACCGTTCGTGTTCCATGATGAATCCGGCCATATGGAGCTGACGCTGGACCTCGGATCGCCACAAGCGGACGCGAACCGTGCACAGGCCGAAAAAGAAATGCTGGCGGAAAACATCCGGCTGCTTTATGTGGCGCTCACTCGCGCCAGAAATCGCTGCTACCTGGTGTGGGGGCGGTTCAACGAAGCTGAAACCTCGGCGCCGGCTTATGTGCTCCATGCTCCCGAGCCGGGCGGCAGTGAGAATATAATCAGCGCCCTTGCGGAAAAATTTAACAATTTGAGCGACCAGGACTTTGCCACCGAGTTGAAAAAGATTGAAGCTCGGGCGGATGAGGCCATCCAAATCTCTCCGATGCCCGATGGCGCCGGAGAAATTTATGCATTTGCCGGCGCTGAAGACGTTCGGCTCGCCTGCCGAACATTTAATGGAACGATCGACAGACAGTGGCGTGTTTCGAGCTTTTCATCACTCGTGTCGGGCCAGCCCCACCGGGCGGAACTGGCCGACCGCGATGAATTCATATTGCCCGACCGCGAAGGAGAAGGCAAAGAGGCGTCTGTCTCCACCGAACAGCAGCCGTTGAGTATCTTTGCCTTCCCTCGGGGGGCGGCAGCGGGAATCCTGCTGCACGAAATATTCGAGCGGATCGATTTTACCAAAATGAACGACCCCGAGTTGGAGCAACAGGTTGCCGCCGGATTAAGGCAGCACAGGTTTGAGCTCAAATGGCAAAACACCTTGTGCAAGATGTTTCGCGACGTGCTTTCCGCCCCGCTCGATCCGGTCTACCCCGAGCTTAAACTGTGCCGGATCGACCGGGCGGATCGGCTGAACGAAATGCAATTCTACTTTCCCTTGAAGCCCATTTCCAGCAACGAATTGAAGGAAATATTTGCCGGCTGCGTAGATCTTGCGGGTCCGGCTGATTTTGCCGAAACGGTCGGGCGGCTCAATTTTTCCCCCGCCAGGGGATTCATGAAGGGGTTCATCGATTTGATGTTTCAATTCGACGGCCGCTTCTATCTGGTGGATTGGAAGTCTAATTTTCTCGGCAGCAGAATTGAGGACTACCATGCGGATGCCCTGAAGGCGGCCATGGCCCGTGAAATGTACGTCCTGCAGTATCATATTTATGCGCTCGCCCTGCACCAGTACCTCAAATTGCGGCTTCCCGGCTACGATTACGCGCTCCATTTTGGCGGTGTGTATTACCTGTTCCTGCGCGGAATGAGCCCCGAAGCGGGGTCGGATTACGGAATTTACCGCGACAGGCCGAGGCCTGAGCTCATAGAAACGTTGTGTGCCAGACTGATAGGTTCGGCAAAGTGAACAAAGAAAGCCTTTATCGCCTCATAGACACTGGAATTCTCTCCTTCCTGGATGTCCATCTTGCCGGTTTTTTGGAGGGATTAAACCGGGACCGCAGTCCTGGATTGCTGCTGGCTGCAGCGCTGGCGAGCGCCAGCAGCAGGCAGGGCCACATTTGCCTTGACCTGGCCGGCATCGCAGGCAAACCGTTGCTGGAGGACGAGGCCGAGGCGAAAGCTTTCCTTTGCCCCGGCCTGCATCAATGGTGCGACATGCTGAAGAAGTGCCCGGTTGTGGGCGCTGCCGGGGACTACAAGCCGCTCATCCTCGACGGCGGATCAAGGCTCTACCTTTACCGCTACTGGCACTATCAGGAGCGCCTGGTGCACTCGATCCGCAATCGTATCGGTGCAGAAAACCCGGTCATGGACTTCGACCGATTGAGAGAAGGACTGGACAGGCTTTTCCCAATGCAGGGGACGGCCGAGCTCGATTGGCAAAAAGTCGCGGCTTTTGCCGCTTTCAGAGGGAAATTCACCGTGATTTCCGGTGGTCCCGGGACGGGCAAAACCACCACCGTGGCAAAAATCCTGGCGTTGCTGGTGGAACAGGCAGGCAGCAGCAGGCCGCGCATCGCTCTAACCGCTCCCACTGGAAAAGCTGCCGCCCGGCTGCAGGAAGCCATCAAAAATGTAAAAGAGGCCATAAACTGCACCGGCGAAATCAAGGAAGCAATCCCCGAGCAGGCTGCAACGCTGCATCGCCTGCTGGGCGCCATTCCGGGCTCCCCGTACTTTGGCCATGACGACAAAAACCTGCTGCCGGTGGACGCCGTGGTGGTCGATGAAGCCTCCATGGTCGATCTCGCCCTGATGTCGAAGCTGGTCCAGGCGCTGCCTGATAAAGCCAGGCTGATCCTGCTGGGCGACAAGGATCAGCTCGCCTCGGTAGAAGCCGGCGCGGTGCTCGGCGATATCTGCGATACGGGCAGGCTGCACGGCTACTCCGGCAATTTTGCCGATGAGCTGCAGAGAGTGACGGGCTACCGGCCGGAAGCCGGTCCTGAAGGGCAAACTGAAGACGGAATCGGGGATTGCATCGTGCAGCTGCAGAAAAGCTATCGGTTCGGGTCCGATAGCGGGATCGGCATTTTGAGCCGGGCTGTGAATGACGGCGACACGAACCTTGCTCTAAACCTTCTGAAAAGCGGGCTGCACAGGAGCATCGAGTGGAAGAAGCTCCCGGCTGCTCAGGCACTGCCTGCTTTCATCGGCAGCATCGTTGTAAAAGGCTTCCGAAAGTATCTCAAGTGTCCGGATCGCCGTGAAATCTTCGGCTTGTTCGACCGTTTCAGGATTCTTTGCGCCGTTAGAGAAGGGCCGTTTGGAGTGGCTGCTTTGAACCGCCTCACCGAACAAAGCCTGGCCGAACAAAGGCTTATCGATCCAAGGAAGACGTGGTATGCGGGGCGTCCCGTGTTGATCCGGGCCAATGATTATAATCTCCGCCTGTTCAACGGCGATGTGGGTATAACCCTGCCCGACCATGATGCCGCTAACGAGCTGCGCGTTTTCTTCCCGGCGTCCGATAGGAGCATCAGGCGATTCCACCCGCTGCGACTCCCGGAGCATGAAACGGTTTTTGCCATGACGGTGCATAAAAGCCAGGGGTCGGAATTCAACGAAGTGTTGCTGGTCCTTCCGGACAAAGACGTCCCCGTGCTGACCCGCGAGCTCGTCTACACTGCAATCACGCGTGCCAGAGAACGGATCGAAATATGGGGGAGAGAGGATCTCTTTAACATTGCCGTATCCCGTCGCATCAGGCGTATGTCGGGACTGCGCGACGCCTTGTGGAATGGCTGATTGCAATCCCTCAGGCCTTCTCCTTTTCGTGAAACAGCTCACTGCCCGCTCCCGGATGCACTTTGCGATCACTTGCAGGAGTGGGGTTGTCGACCTTCGGCCACTTGTCAACTTGAGGCTCCGAGCCTTCCCCAGTCACAATCGAAGGAGCAGAGTCCTTCATAACCGGGCTCTTGCGGATGTCTCGATCTTTGACGTTACAGCTGAATTCAATGGGAATGCCGTTGGGGTCGAATGAATAAATCGAATGGATGAAGCCGTGATCGATCACTTCCGACACCCAGAAGTCGGCTTTGGCCAGCTTGTCCTTGAGCTCCCAGAGATCGTCTTCGGTTTCGACCCCGAAGGAGACATGGTCGAAAATGAACGGTCCGGAAACCGGCCGACCGTGGTCTTTGTCCGGAACCGGTTCGACATCCGGCCATTCAAAAAATGCAATCAGGTCTCGGTCGCAAATTTCGAAGAAGTAGTGCCTGTAGCCCGGCCTGCCCAACCCGGCGACCAATCGCATCCCGAGTAAATCCCGCCAGAAGCGAATGGTCTTGTCCATGTCGTTGGTGGCCATGGCCAGGTGATTGATCCCGTTGAATTTGATCATGTCGGGTCTCCTTTTCGGCAGGCTAAGTACAGCCGGCCCTACAGCAATAAGTGAGCGTCTTTCAATCCGCTATTCCCGCGCGCATTTCCGCTCGTTCCCGAACCCCCCTCGTTCCCAAACTCTGTTTCCCCTCGTTCCCAAACTCTGTTTGGGAACGCACTTGGGCGGCAAACTCAGTTTGCAGTTCGACGCGTAAAGGAAGCAGCAAAGAAACAGAGTTTGGGAACGAGCAATGGACTCGCTTCTTGCGCGGATCCTTTCAAAAAGTTGTGGGTAAAAGGCAGGGCTAAGCCTTTTTTTTGGCTGTTGTTTTGGTCCTGGACTTCCTTCCTGGCTCCGGCACCATGGGCAGGAATTCTTTGAACTTAACCAATTGATCCAAGAGCTTGGCCTGATAGTAAACGATATTCTCGTCCGGATTGGCCGGGTCGTAGTTGGATAGCAGGCGGCAATTTTCGTGGACCCGCACCTTTTTACCCTGCCCTGTGACATAATAAGACACCTGATCTCCGGCCCGGTAATCGCGCCCGCATACCAGAGCCAGTTCATAGGTGGCAGCCCGATTGCGCTTTCTAGATTGTACCTTCTGCTGGTAGCCTTCAGGCGAATCGGTGAGAGTTTCAGTTTTGGCCAGCCAGGAGATATCCAGTTGGTGCTGCTCCAGTTTATCCAAATAGTCCCGGTAGAGCCGTTGCACCGCTTCACCTTCGCCTTCCAGCAAAAACCTGATCAAAGCCGAAGTGAATTCCCGCAGGTATTTTTCTACTCCTCTGGAACGTAGAGCGCTCCCCTTGATGTTCATGCTGCCCTTTGTATCGAGGAGGGCATAGTTCTTTATTTTATAGGAAAACATGGCCGCATAGCGGCCGTCCATTTCCACTTCGATGCCTTCGGGCAGGGTTTCAGACAATTGCCCTACGAGGTTGATCACCTGTTCTTCGGTTTCCACACCCGCCGGCGGCACGAAGTAGATTCCGTCCGTGTCTATCTCCACCGGGACAGCACCTCGTTGTCGCAGCCAATCGATCATCTGGCGGATGATGGCTCGACCATGCCGGGTTACCTCGGCCGCCAGCGCAGGATCCGAGAAGTGGTGCAGGGTGGTGCCGAGGTAGCCGTAAAAAGAATTGATCAACACCTTGAAGGTTTGTTGCAAGGCCTGATAGTAGTCATGATCGTGGGACGTGGCGGCGCTTTGAGCCCGTTTCTTGGCTTCCAGTCGAAAGGTGCGAAGATCTCCGAGCAGCGGGAGAAAAACTCCGAGGGTGTCTCCGGCCGGCCTTAAGCCAAAGGAGAGCATGATGGATGGATAAAGGGATGCCACATCGCAATGGACCACGTTGTGCACCACGCCCTGGACGAAGATATCGGTATAGCCTCCTTCAAATTCCCCCTTTTGCAGAGGCTTGGGAATGGAGGACCGTTTTCTGAGGTACTCCCGAACAAAGAGCGCATTGATCTTGGTGGCGTTGCCTCTGATGAAAATATTCTGGTAGGAGAAAGGAAAGATCCGCGCCTGCAGGAAGAAAGGGTAACCGAGCAGCTCGGATAAAGCCAGGGTCTCTCTGACATCGTCGAGATTATACTTCATCAGGACCTCGGGATCGTGCTCGTAGGTCCATCGAATGTTGGAGCGATCGATGTAGGTTCTTTCCTCCTTCTCGCTGATGCCGAAATGAAGCGCCGCCGCTTTGAGACCGTAGCTTTCCAGTTCCCGTGCAGACACGTCATAGTATTGCAGCAAAAACATGGTATCGACGATGTGGCGGCCGAACAGTTCCATGCGGGTGTAGTCGATGATCCGCTCCGCCACTCCAAAGCGAGAGCGACGAATGCGCGGTTCACCTCCATCCCGCCCCCATCGGAGCTTCACGCCATGCATGCGCGCCCTGGCCGCAATGTATTCCAGGTCGAAGTTGAAAAAATTGTGCCCTTCCAATACATCCGGGTCGAGCGCCGCGATCCTTTCGCCCAGGGTTGCGATCATTTCTTTTTCGGTCAGGTTTTTGCCGAACAGGACTTCCGAATGACCTCGGTTGTCCATCAAGGCGATGGATATGATTTCATCTTCCTCGCGCAGGGGGTTTGAAAATTCATAGCCCGGGGTACAGGAAGTTTCGATGTCAACAGCCAGCCGGTGAATGTCTGTAAAAGCCAGTCCCTTAAAAAAAGTCTTGCCCGTCAGCAAAAGATACTGATGGACCGGATCGGACAAAAACAGATAGGGAGCTTCCCGCGAAGAGGGCGGCTGACCGGTTGTCTGCCGCAAGAATTCTCTCGCCTTCAGACAGTCTCTCCAGTCTTCGAAGAGAACCAGGAATTGATAAGCGTTCGTTGATGCCAGCTGTTCGATCTGAAAAGGTCCTTTGAAGTCCTTGAAAAGCCGATCGGTCTCCACCAGCAGAAACGGCGTGAACGGCTCGTCTCTTGTCTCTACGCCGGATTCTCGGCGGATGAACAACCTCATGCTGTTGCCGCCCATGAGCTCCACCGCGACGATCCCTGCAGTCGCATCGGCGCCAAAAAGGATTTCGTTTGCCTCCAGCTCCAGTGCTTTCATCATTGTCCTCGTTTTCAGTCGGTGCAAATCGGAGACTCGAGCCAACGGGTGGCGTTTGAGCCAGGGGCCCCATGCCGATCGGCGAGGCCCCAAGCTGTCGAGTGGCCCAAGGTTCTAATCTTTCGCGCCGATCTGCAGGTAGTCCTTCCACTTTGCCACCGTCTTCGGTCCGACTCCCGAGATCTCCTGCAATTCTTCCACACTTCGCCAAGGCCTCGTTCGGCGCCGTGCGACAATGGCTTTGGCGAATTCGGGCTTCATCCGGGGAAGCAGACACAGTTCGTCTGCGGTTGCACGGTTGGGATCGAGTTTTTCTCCAACGATTAAACGGGCTTTGGCTTCCATAAGTCCGATCTTGATATGGACGGCACCTCCGGGCAGACTTTCAACACGCAGCAGTTGACCGGTGGAGACTTCCTTGAGCGCCAAAGATCGGGGAATTCCAGCCGGTGCGCCATAACGAAGGCCGCCTGCAGCTTCAATCGCACGCTCCACCGTTATCGGACCGTTCTCAACAAGATAGATACCGGGGTGCTTTACGGCGCCTTGAACATCGAAGGTTACAGGTAGTGAGGAAGGTTCGGATGAGAAATGAGCTTTCCGGTAGTAGCGGATGAGCAGCACGCCAAATATAAGAGCGGCCAGTAAAATCATGGCCGCCCATTGACTGCCCGGCAGAGGATCGCGCAGTTTCAGGTCAGCATGATCCGTTCTTTTTTTCATATTTGTACATCTTATAATTGATGCTGTCCACCAGGGCCTGCCAGCTGGCTTCCAGAATATCGTGGGAAACACCAACCGTGCCCCAGTGGTCCGTGCCGTCGTGGGATTCAATCAACACCCGCACCCTCGACGCGGTGCCGTCTCGTCCCGGCAGTACCCGAACCTTATAGTCACTCAGCTCCATTTCTTTCAGGGCCGGATAAAACTTTTCCAGCGCCTTGCGCAGGGCGTTATCCAGAGCATTGACGGGACCCGTTCCCAATGCTGCGGTGTGTTCCACGTTGCCTCCCACCTTGACCATGATGGTAGCCTCCGAAACACATTCCCGGGTCTCGCTCGACTTTTGATCGATCACGCGGAAGCCAATCAGTTCAAAATAGCGCTTGGCACGACCCATGGCCTTGTTGATGAGCAATTCGAAACTGGCTTCGGCCGCTTCAAACTGAAATCCTTCATTTTCCAGCTCCTTGAGCTCCTCCAAAACTTGCATGGCCACGGGATCGGATTTAGTGAGAGTCAGCCCGAAGTCTTCAGCTTTGCGCATGATGGTTGCCCGCCCGGAAAGATCGGAAACCAGAAAGCGCCGCTTGTTGCCAACCAGTTCGGGTTCAATGTGCTCGTAGGTCAGGGGATTTCTCTCCACCGCACTGATGTGGACTCCTCCCTTATGAGCAAAAGCGCTGCGGCCGACGAAAGGCTGATAGCGATTCGGCAGCACATTGGCCAGTTCCAGGACATAGCGGCTGGTGGGGCGCAGTTTGCCCAAACTTTCCGCGGGCAGCACGGGAATTCCCATTTTTAAGCACAGATTGGGAATGATGGAGCAAAGATTGGCGTTTCCGCACCGCTCGCCCACTCCGTTGATGGTTCCCTGAACCTGGACGGCACCCATCTGCACTGCCGCCAGCGAATTGGCCACTGCCAGGTCCGAGTCATTGTGGGCATGGATTCCCAGCGGCACATCGGGAAAACGATCTTTCACCACCTTTATGGCGCCACGGACGATCTCCGGCAAGTTGCCGCCGTTGGTGTCGCACAGGATGAGACATTCGGCTCCACCTTCCACAGCCTTGCCCAGAGTGGCCAGAGCATATTCCGGATCGTCTTTGAAACCGTCGAAAAAGTGCTCGGCGTCATAGAAGAGAGTCTGCACCCGGGGGCGAAGAAATTTAAGGCTGTCATGAATCAGCTCGAGGTTGCGCTCAAAGGTCGTGTGCAGTGCTTCTTTGACATGAATGCCCCAGCTCTTTCCAAAAATGGTGATCACCGGAGCTCGGGCCGCAATCAGTGCCTTGAGGTTCGCATCGGTTTCAGCGCTTTTGCCATGGTGATGGGTGGCCCCGAATGCGGCGATTTGCGCGGTCTTCAGCTGGTAGTTGAGTATCTCTTCAAAAAACCCGACATCTTTCGGATTCGATCCCGGCCAGCCGCCTTCAATGTAATGAATACCGAGATCGTCCAGCTTCAGTGCGATCCGGACCTTGTCCTCCATAGACAGGTTGAAGTCCTCAGCCTGGGTGCCATCCCGTAACGTGGTATCGTAAATTTTGACTTCTTGCATGATTATCCTTAAATGCTCTTCCCTTTCGCCTCTGATGCGGGCAACAATCAGACGGCTCGGTTCTCTTCCTTGATCTCAATTCTGCCGTGGTATTCTTTATCCAGTTCAAAGGCATCATGGAGCACTCTTACCGCCAGCTCGGTATATTTTTCATCGATCACGACGGAAATCTTGATCTCCGAGGTGCTGATCATTTTAATATTGATGTTTTCCGCAGCCAAAGTGTTAAACATCTTGCTGGCAACTCCGCTGTGGCTCCTCATGCCCAGTCCGATCACCGAGATCTTGGCGATATGAGGGTTGCTGTGCACCGCTCCGGCGCCTATTTCTTGAGAGATTTTCTCAGCTATGTCGACAGTCTTTTCATAATCCAGCCGCGGCACCGTGAAGGAGATGTTCGCTTTACCCTGAATCGAGCCGCTTCCTTGAATGATCATGTCCACGTTAATGCCGGCATGCGAAATGGGTTGAAATAGCTTGGCCGCCATACCGGGCATGTCGGGAACATTGGTGACCGTAATGCGGGCTTCCTTTTTGCTGTAGGTGATTCCGGAAACCACCACTTTTTCCATTTCTTCATCCTCCTTGGTGACCAGGGTGCCAGAGGCGTCGGTAAACGAAGACAGAACAAGCAGGGGCACATGATATTTCATGCCGAACTCGACTGAGCGGATATGGAGGACTTTGGCGCCCATACTCGCCATTTCCAGCATTTCTTCATAACTGATTTTGCTCAGCTTGCGGGCCTTCGAATAAATGTTGGGATCGGTGGTGAACACGCCCTCGACGTCGGTGTAGATTTCGCATAATTCAGCTCCGAGTGCAGCCGCCAGCGCCACGGCCGTGGTATCCGAGCCGCCGCGGCCGAGGGTGGTGATGTTGCCGGCATCATCGTAGCCCTGGAAACCGGCCACGACGACAATCTTGCCCTCGTGAAGCTTTTCCATGATCGGCAGGGTTTCGATCCAATTGATGCGCGCCTGGCCGTAGTGACCGTCGGTGATGATGCCCGCCTGATAGCCGGTCATGGAAACCGCTTCGGCGCCCAGATCTTTGACGGCCATACTGAAAAGGGCTATGGTGATTTGCTCTCCGGTGGACAGGAGCACGTCGGTTTCCCGGGGGTCCGGATCGACACTGATTTCGTGCGCCAGCTGCAAAAGCCTGTCGGTGTCGCCGGCCCTGGCCGACAAGACCACCACCAGGTGATCACCCGACCGTGTCCGTTGCACAACTTTTCGGGCTACATTTCGAATCCGCTCCGTATCGGCAACGGATGTGCCCCCGTATTTTTGAACAACAAGTGCCATGAGTGTTGCACCTCCTTGCTTTGCTGCCTCACTCCCAACTTCGCATATGCATGCTGCGGCCGGGCAGAAAGACGTAATCGTATTGCATAACACAATTAATTCTCAATTTGTAGAAAGAAAATGAGACACAAATTTCGGATCTTCTTGCTTTCGGCTTTTGTCGGTTGTAAAGTTCATTCAGTTGATGGTTGGATGGTCTTTATTCGTTTATCCCTTGGCAACCACGAGATAGTTTGAGGGGAAGTCTCATGAACATCCTCCTGGTCTACCCGAAGGTCGCGGACACTTTCTGGAGTTTCAAGCATGCTGTACGAGTGGTGGGGCGCAAGTCTGCCTTCCCGCCCCTGGGGGCTCTAACCGTGGCGGCAATGCTGCCCGAGTCTTGGAACAAGCGTCTGGTCGATATGAACGTCGAGGACCTGAGGGATGAAGATTTATTTTGGGCAGACTACGTTTTTATCAGCGCCATGATTGCCCAGGAGCGTTCTGCTCGCCATGTGATCGAGCGGTGCCGCCGCCTCGGGGTCAAAATCGTGGGAGGGGGACCACTCTTTAATTCCTATCATGACGAATTCACGGAAGTCGATCACCTGGTCTTGGGTGAAGGAGAGGTGACGGTACCTCAATTTGTCGCCGATCTGCAAACGGGTTCCGCCAAAGCCTGCTATAAATCGAGCGAGCACCCTTCCCTGGCAGGGACCCCGATACCTATGTGGGATTTGATAAACTTCAACGATTATGTGACCATGAGCGTCCAGTATTCCAGAGGGTGTCCGTTTGACTGTGAATTCTGCGACATCATCATTATGAATGGCCGGGTGCCGAGGGCAAAGGCCAATGAGCAGATGCTGGCGGAACTGGATGCTCTCTACGATCGAGGCTGGCGTGGATCGGTCTTTATCGTGGACGATAATTTCATCGGCCATAAGAAAAGAGTCAAGGGATTGCTGCGCGAGATCATCCGCTGGCAAACCGGCAGAAAGAGGCGTTTTACCTTCTTCACGGAGGCATCCGTGGACCTGGCCGAAGATGTGGAGCTGATGGAGCTCATGGTTGCGGCCGGATTCAACAAGGTTTTTCTGGGATTGGAGACACCGGCTGAGGAGAGCCTCAGGGAATGCGGCAAAGCACAGAATCTCAGGCGCGGCTTAGCTGAATCGGTGGCTATCATTCAAAGCCAAGGCATGGCGGTGATGGGCGGCTTCATCATCGGTTTTGACAGCGATCCGCCGGATATTTTTCAAAGACAAGTCCACTTTATTCAGAAAAACGGCATTGTCACCGCCATGATCGGGCTCCTCACGGCCATGCCCGGCACGCGGCTTTACCGCAGACTGGAGCAGGAAGAGCGTCTGCTGTTTCGGACTTCCGGGAACAACACCGATGTCAGCGGAAGCTTGAACTTTATCCCCAAGATGGATCGACATAAGATCATCGAAGGGTATCGATGGGTGATGAACACAATCTATTCGCCTGAAATGTATTATAAGCGGATTCTTGCCTTTTTGCGCCAGTATCGGCCGAGGGCTGAAACTAGCCTGGGCGGGGAGGATCTGTATGCTTTATTCAGGTCAATGTGGTATCTTGGATTGATGGAAGGGAAATCCAGATGCTACTACTGGAAGCTAATGAAGGAGGGAATGTCCAGGTATCGTCAGTCGTTCGCCGATATGGTGGCCATGGCGATTTACGGTTATCATTTCCGCAAATTGTTTTGGTCTCCCAGCCGCCCGTTTAAATGGGCGGATTGGTGGCAGCATGACGACAATGGTGTCAATGATTTTACCAACTGCTGCTGACTTCAATTTACAGACTAAGGGAGCTGCTATGGAGAACACTCAGGAAATCACCGAAAGCGCACTATCACGCAAGACAATCGGTATCCGGTTGCTTTACACCGTCATGTACCTGATCATTTTCGAAATCCTCAAGACGATTATCCAGGTCATCGTTGTTTTTCAGTATATTTATCTTTTGATTACCAGAAAATACAGCAGTCCCCTCAGAAACTTCTCAAACAAGGTTGCAACCTACGCCTACAAGATCATTCGTTACGTCACTCTGAACGACAACATCCGTCCTTTTCCGTTCCATGAATTTCCGGAAGAAATGGAAAAACCGGCGGACCATGTGATTTACGATTGAGGTGGTTGTCAGCCGATGATGTCCGATGGAAATTTCAAAGGCACATACGCCCTTTTCATGCCCGGTGAAGAACGCATTTTCTTTCGATATTTCCATAGCATAGCAATTGCCGTGCTGATGATTCTGATTTTCCTCGGCATCTTTGTCTCAGGCACGACCACCGTAGATGCCCTGGTGGTTGCGCTCATTGTTGTTTTGCCGATGTACCTCGTACGCCTGTTGTTCGGGAAACGGTTTGTCGACTCGGTAATGATTGATTTCGATGCTCGAACGGTGCGCTTTTCATTCTCCGATGAAAGGGGAACTTTTGAAAAGGCTTTTGAGCAGATTAAGAGCATCAAGTTCAGGTTCTATCTGACCTTCGTGCTTGACGATGCACGCATCATGGTTAAACGACCGGCCAACAAGAAAGAAGTGTTTCGACTGCTGCGAAATGTTGCCATGGTAGACAGCGGCATGTTTGACGGGATCTGAGGTTTATTCCAATTGTAGATAAAGGCTCGGGTGGAGAGCAACAATGCGGATTCTCGCTTTTGTTCGGGAGTCTGAACCTGTGTCGAATTCTGTGGCTCGTCAGGTTTTGGGGAGAGTGAAAATAAAGGTTGTGCCCTTTCCCGGTTCGGACTCCACCCATACCGTTCCGCCATGCATTTCCACGATGCGTTTGACTATGGCAAGTCCCAAGCCGGTCCCCTCTTCATCTTTTGCAGTTTTCAGGCGTTGGAATTTTTCAAATATCCGCTCATGGTCTTTCGGATGAATGCCGATGCCGTTGTCCTTTATCGAAAACTGGTGCAGGTCGCCCACATCTTTGCAGCTGATTTCGATCCGGGGATTTGGGGTGTCGCCCATGTACTTTATGGCATTTTCGATAAGATTCTGAAAAACGTGCGAGATTTTCTCAGCGTCACAATAGACGGAGGGGAAATCATCCCGCAGCACAAGGTCGATATGCCGGGTCTTCAAAGTCTCCTCGAAATCTCGTAAGATGCTTTCCAACACTTTCCTGGCCGATACCTTTTCAAAATCATAGCTCATTTGGCCGCTCTTCAAAAATGCCCGCAGGTCGGACGCCAATGCATCGATCCTTCGCGCACTCGCCTCAATGTAGCGCAGGTAGTCCATTCCTGCCTGGTCCAGTCGGTCTGCGTAATGTCGCATCAGGCGCGACACGAACCCGCGGATGGAAATGATGGGTGTTTTCAAGTCGTGGGATATAACGTTTGCAAAATCCATTAGATCCTCGTTTGCCTTCTCCAATTGATCCTCAAAACGTTTTTCTTCGGTGATATCAACCAGGTTTCCCAATATGGCGGGATTTCCTCCATAGTCGATATTTGTGTTTCTTCTTCTCACCCAGATGGTTTTTCCATCCCTGGTCAAGCCTCTGGCGTCATATTCCGAAAGCGGTTTCTCTCCTCTCAGGCGCTCTGCTCTCATTTTGTCTGTTAAAGCTCTGTCGTCAGGATGGACCAGTTTGCTACTTTCTATGCCGATCAGCTCATCCCGAGAATATCCGTAAATCTTTGCGAATTGGTTGTTGGCAAAGACGATCTTGCCATCCTGATCTACGTAGATGGCTGTCAGTGAATCCTCTACCATCCTCTCCCAGCGCCTCTCGCGTTCGCGCAAAGTTGCTTGCATCTCTCTGCAGAGGAGCAACTCATTCTCCAGTTCGGTTAGCCTCTCTTTGAGTGCTTCGTAGCTTAGTTTTCTCCCCATAGGTGAGTGACTCCGTCGTTGTTTGCCAATCATTATCCTACAAAAACGGAAATGAGCAAAGACCAAAGCAGCAGGCTGGACCTGCGAAGTGACTCCGTCCATAAACGAGAGAAAAGGGGGAGAGCTCATGAGTGCAAATCTCAAGCTACTTGGGCATTGGTGAGATGATTCCGTTAAAGACTTCGATATCCGTGTTGAATTTGAGGCTAAAGAGTGCGGCAGAGCTTACGGCGAAGATTCCATCAGATTGTACGAACCTGATGATTACTTATTGAATCAACGGTTGCGGGCGGGAAGAAATCCCGCCCGGCGAGCAAAAATCCAAGCACTACAAATTCAACCCGGTTTACCTAAAAAGTCTCAAGTATTCCCCATAGCCTTCCTTCTCCAGATCCTCCTTCGGGACGAACCTCAGAGCGGCTGAATTGAGGCAGTATCGTAAGCCCGTTGGAGCGGGTCCGTCCGGAAAAACATGACCGAGATGAGAATCCCCGTATTTACTCCGCACTTCAGTGCGCACCGTGAAAAAACTGCGGTCTTTCTTTTCTACGATGTTATCGGCTGCCAAAGGTCGTGTGAAGCTCGGCCAGCCGGTCCCCGAGTCGAATTTATCAAGAGAGCTGAAGAGCGGCTCTCCCGAAACGATATCCACGTAGATTCCTGCTTTCTTGTTGTTCCAATATTCATTCTTAAAGGGCGGTTCGGTGCCCTCCTGCTGCGTGACCTTGTACTGCATCGGTGTCAAAATCTTTTGCAGCTCATCATCGCCCGGTTTGGTATATTTTTCAGCAGCTTGCATGGCTGTTCCCTCTGCTTGTGGTTGATTGTCCGCATGTCCCGGTCCGACAAGGACCGCACCGCTTAGCATGATTATCGAAAGGATTAGGATTATCGCTTTCATGTTTGCTTCTCCCTGGCCGAATGCTCAACCGGGTGCCTGGATCGTGTTCCACTCTAACGTTATTCCTGAGCAGGGCATGATGGTTGGCTCTTCTTAACATTCAAATTTCATTAAATTCATCAACGGCTCCCTTGTGCATTCATTAGAAGTATAAGCATGAAAGATGAAAACGAAAGTGAGGTTTGCAGCTCGACGGGTAAGGAAGCGGCAACCACATTTGGTAAACTTAAGCCGATCGGTCAGATCATTTTTTTGAGGGCCTGGTGCAGGAGCCTTGGACTGACCCGGGAAAACCGGTCAAAATCAGCCATCAGCTCCAGGCCGGGGATGATTGCTTTGACTACGGGAATACCTATATCTTTGCGGGTGAGATCGATGTAGATTGGCCGGTATCCATTGGCCTCCAGGACAGCTTCCAAAATTGCCAGATCCTGCGCGGGACTCCCGGTGGAGTAGTCGGGCAAATTTTCAAAACCGATTGTGGGCAGGCTGTCGGGCGCCGGAGTGGATGCCGGTCCGTTGGGGTAGGGGTAAGGGGTTTCCGTCATCGCGGAGACCAGCGCTCTTTTCCCATCCAGATGGGCGCCGGTGCCTTTGACGATTTGCCCTTGCGGGCCGACGACGAAACATTTGTAGGAAGGTATCCCGTATTCCCGACTGATATCCTGGAACTGAACGTGAATGTCCCTGGCACTGTAGTCCGCCAAAAGCGCCGCGATGATCGGATCTTCCGCCCGCAGTTGGAAGCAGTGGGAAGCATCGTAAAGTGAAACCGCCTCACCGTCTCGTTCAACCACCTCCAGGAGAGCACTGACTTTAGCTTGCGCCATGGAGTTGCCGGAAGCCAGCCCGGTCGAACCGAGTCCGCTGAAAAGGCTGACCTCATCCAGGTTGCAGAAAAGGAAGACACACTGTGCAGGAATCAGGATAGGGCGCGAGGTGTTTGAGCCGGCCGGCTGGCCTTCCATCCAGTAGAGCAATTCACTTGCGTATGGGACCTCGAGATTCAGCGAATTCGGATCGAGCGCATCGAGTTTTTCATTCTTCAGATCTCCGTAGGAAGCATGAATAAGTGGGTAGTGCTTGATAAATCCCGCCGCTCCCCCGGCATCGAAACTGGAAAAGGACGAGCAGCGTTCCACCATCTCCATGGCATAGGAAGCTCGCCCGCTTGCTTCGTCAAGGCCGCGCCCGTAGCTGGTCTGGACCCCTTTGAGGGTAAAGTCGTGGTTTCCGTGTTTAACCGAAAGAGACAAACGCCATTTTCGATAAAAGCCGCATGGGCTAAGGGATGAGGTATGCTTCATTTCGGCACCGGCAATCACACCGATCGCCTGAAGTCGCTCCAGGGCGTTCCGTGCAGTCTCTTCCGGCAGCCAGAGGGTTTCCTGGCGCGAAGGGGTGTGAAATGCCATCTCCCTTTGGATCTGTTCGACCCGGGCTCTCCCTTCTACTGCCGTCGATTCCTCCTTGGCAAATGGAAGCGGCAGCGGTTGATGCTGCAAATCAGATAGCGGTTTGTGTTCGAAAATATTCCGCCTCAGCAGGTCGATCCATTGTTGATGGAGCGAGCGATCTTCCAGCAGACTCGATTTGATGTAGATGAGGGGAGTGCATCTTGAGAGCCGTCTTAATTCCTCTACAGTAAACCGATTCCGCAGTCTGCTGAACTTTTCATTGGTGAGAACGGCCTCGCATAGTATGGCCAAGAACAAAGGGTCATGGCGGGCTTCTTCAATCAATTTTCCGAGAAGCTCTTCTGCGCATTCTGCAGCTCTGTCCAACACGTGCTTATGCATGAATTCATCGTAAGGATGAGCCCGGAGATAGGCCAGTGCAGCGTCGATGCCCAGATTTTTTTCAGGACAACATGCAAAATGGCCAACCCCCGAACTGGTGGATATCAACCGAAGCTCATAATGCATCGAGCCCTTTTCCGTCCCCATAAGAATCCCTTCCTGTTTTTTTGTACGTTGTAGTGTCGGTGGTTGTCCTGTATATAGTACGGTCAAAGTATAAACGCTAACCGAGTAGGAATTTGAGGGCGATGAATAGACCCAATAAAAGCGAATACTACCTTGATATTGCGCGATCCGTTGCACGCAGAAGCACCTGCCTCAGGCGACGATTCGGCGCCGTGATCGTCAAGAACGATCAGATCATAAGCACCGGCTATAACGGCGCACCTAGAAAAACAACCAACTGCATTGACGTGGGCGTGTGTGCTCGGAAAAGCCTCAACATCCCGCCGGGGCAAAATTACGAGCTGTGCCGTGCCGTGCACGCAGAAATGAATGCCGTTATTCATGCGTCAAGGCTGGATATGGTGGGCGGCGATTTATACCTGGCCGGCTTTGATGCTGAGACCGGCCAGCCGGTCATCAACCCTGAACCATGCCTTCTGTGCCGACGAGTTATCATCAATGCAGGAATCATCCGCGTCGTTTTGCCGGGTGAGCATGAGCGATTCAGATATATTGATGTGGACGAATGGGTGAACCAGGATCGGGTTTCCGCAACGTAGGCAAGACCCGAAAATCCGAATAGATAGGTCGCCGCCAGCTTCGTCAATTCGAATTGAGTGCCTGGCGGACGTTGGCTGCCAGTCCTTTTCGGTCCAGGGGCTTTTCCAAATAAGCTCGAATGCCCGCCGCTCTGGCTCTTTCTTCGTCTATTCCTTCGTTGTAGCCGGTACAGAGGATGATCGGCATTTCCGGGCGGATCTTTAATATTTCCAATGCGAGCTGGTCGCCTGTCATGCGCGGCATCGTCATATCGGTGATTACCAGATCAAACTTGTCCGGATCGGCAGCGATGAGCCCAAGCGCTTTGACGGGGTCGGTGCTCTTTTCAACGTGATAGCCTAATCGTTCGAGAATAATCTTCTCCAGAGTCGCAAGCTGCTCTTCATCGTCCACCACGAGTATTCTCTCAGTTCCTCCGTACAGAGCTTCCGGCGATTCTGTGGATAGATCCGCCCGCTCCGTTACCTCCGGGAAAAGGACAGAGAAGGTGGTCCCCGCTCCCGCTTTGGTATCGATATGGATTGCTCCTTCGTGATCCCGGACGATACTGTGTGCCACCGACAGACCCATGCCTCTGCCAAGGCCCAGTCCCTTGGTGGTGAAATACGGATCGAATATCTTTTCCAGTAAATCGGGCTCCATCCCGCGTCCGGTGTCGCTGACATCCAGGCGGACATAGCGACCTGGCTTCAACTGTCGAAAGCCGCTTTCTCGTTCTTCCTCCAACATCCAGTTTCTTAGTCTCAAGGTGAGTTTTCCGCTCTTTTCCCGCATGGCTTCCGCCGCATTGGTCAAAAGATTGATCGACAGCTGCTGAATTTGGCTCGGATCGCCCATAATCTGTGCGTCGCAGGTGATTTCTTCATGAATTTGGATGCCTGCCGGGACAGTGCTGCGAATTAAAAGGAGGGCTTCTTTAACAATCAAAGCAATTTTCAGAGGGGTTCGATTTTGTTCGGATTTTCTCGAAAAACTGAGGAGCTGGTGAACGATGTCCGCTGCCCTGAGCGTTGCCTCCTTGATTTGATTCAGGTTTCCCATGGTTGAAGAATCACGCCCGGTTTCATCGATGGCAAGCTCGGTGCTGCCCAATATGATCGCCAGTATGTTGTTGAACTCATGTGCTATGCCGCCCGTCAGGGTACCGATGGCCTCCATTTTTTGCACCCGTCGAATTTGTTCCTGCAGTTTCTTCTTTTCTCTCTGCATGCGGATTTTCTCGGTAATGTCTTTTGCCGTCCCTTTGACACCGATCGGATTCCCCCGCGAGTCATACACAAGAACGTTGCGGTACTCGACGATGAGATCGCGCCCCTCCTTGGTGGTCATGGCAAGAACGCCTTCATCCCTGCCATTTTCCAAAATCCGGCGAAGGTAATCGTTGAACTCATGGCGGTAGCGCTCTGGAATAAGATCCCGTATGTTCATTCTCAAGAGCTCCGCTTCAGACCATCCATATTCGTTTTTGAATGCCAGGTTTGTCTTGATGATATTGCCTTCAAGGTCATGCAGGCAGAGGAGGTCAGATCCCTTTTCGAACAGCTCTCGATACATCTCCTCTGATTTTTTGAGCTGCTCCAGCGTTCTTTTTTTATCGGTAATGTCATAGGCGATGTGGATGATTCGTTCAATGCCGCCATCTTTTCCAAACAGCGGGCTGCAACTCACCAGGAAATGGCGCTGAAATGCTTCAACCTCCATGTCTGCTGTTTCTGCCTTGCCCGTGAGCAATACTTTGCTGAGGGGGCAGCCGACGGGCGATCGATCGTCTCCATGGAAAACTTCGTAACATTTCTTTCCGATCAGCTCGCTTTCCGACTGCCCGGTAACCTGGCAGGTGGCTTTATTCGCGGCGAGGATGGTGTGTCGGGTGTCGAGTATGAATGCCGGTTGTTGGATGGCGTTGAATATACTGATGCCGTTAATCGGATCGTCTTTGAGCTGCTGCAGCCTTTCTCCCGATGCCTCACCACACACACGAGTGCTCATTGGGTTGTCTCCTGAAGTTCATATGCCCCTGATATGAGTCAATGGCGCTGGATGGAGGGCGGTTAGACTAATCGTTTATCATAAGTCCTAAAGTCAAGAAATAAAAAAGAAAGGCTTGCTTCATGGCGCTGCAAAAACTACCAGCCGGCGACAAAAAAGATGGCTCATCGCGGATTAGCGTGATTAGACACCCCGTTCGCCCTTCGATACCTCAGGGCGAACGTCTGTGGAGTCACCCGATCACGCTAATCCGCGATGAGCCAAAAAGATTCCGGCGGGCAATGAATTACATGGTATATTTCGGGCCGAGAACAGAACAAGCCCGTTTTGCAAGATCAGCTATCGATGAAAGCAATGGAACATAAATGGACTTCCTGCCTTCTTCTTTAAGAAAAGCGACTCCGGTTTTTGCGTTACTGTTCTTTGTCGTCATTGCACTTTTTTTGTGGCGCGAAGAGGTGAGCCATCAGCGAGAACTATTATTGCGCAACACCGAGACAACCGCGGAACAGGCAAAGATTCGCATTGAAGGCCTGATGAAAGCACGCATTGCCTCCCTTGATCTTCTCAAAGCCAGATGGATCGAGAGGAAGCCACCCGATTTCAGGCAAGAACGATTTCTCTCTTTTGCCGCGGCGCTTTTCAAACATTATCCGGGCTTCAAGGCGATCAACTGGATCAGCCCTGACGGAACAATTCGATGGGTTTTCCCGGAGACTGACCGGCAGAAGGTAGCAGGCCGAAGCGTTTATCAACATCCGGACCCTGGCTATCGGACAGCCTTCGGGAACGCTCGAGAAAGCCAAAGCCTTGCCATTACGCCGTGTGTCGAGCTGTTTCAGGGGGGCGGCGGTTTTGAGGTGATCATCCCCTTAATCTACGAAGGCACTACGCAAGGCTATCTGGACGGTGTATTCGAGCTCGAAGAGATCGTCAAGATATCTTTATCCACGGGAATTCTCAATGATTTCCTGGTGAGCATCTACGAGGACGGGAAAGAAGTCTACTACTCTGGTAATCCGAACAGCAGTAGTCCGGCGAAAAATGAATTTCGTGTGAGCCAGCAGATCAGCTTCGGACCCAAAAACCTGCAACTCATTCTGCAGCCGGGACCGGGCATCTACTCTCAAACCTCCCTGCAGACTTCGCCTTTGCTCATTTTCGGCCTGGCTCTCTCCCTGGCGCTCGCAACCCTGCTTCACCTTCTGCTCCGCCGTATGGAGCTATTCAGAGAGTCGCGGGACCTGGCTCTGCGCCAGGTAAGCGAGAGGAAAAGGGTGGAAGCGAGCTTGCGTGAAAACGAGCAGAAGCTCGAAAGCCTGCTTACTGAGCTATCTGAAAAAAATAAGGAACTGGAATCTTTCGTATACACGGTTTCCCATGACCTGAAGACTCCCATTGTGACAATCGAGGGCTTTATTGGAGCGTTCCGCGAAGACTATGGCAGCATGCTGACCGCAGACGGCGAAAGGTATCTGAAGTACATGAGTGATGCCGCGCGAAAGATGGAAGTGCTGATTGACGACCTTTTGGAGCTCTCCCGCATCGGTCGGATAGCAGAAAAAGCGATTAAGTTTTCCTTTGAGGATTTAGTCAGAAGCTCTCTGAAAGACCTTCGACCCATCATCGAAGCCCGGGGCATTAAAGTTGAGATTCAACCCGATATGCCCGCCATCAGGGGAGCGAGGCAGAGGCTCGGGCAGGTTATGGATAATCTCCTGACAAATGCCGTGAAATACATCGGCCGGGACAACCCGGCGCCCGCTATAGAGGTGGGCGCTGAGGAACAAAATGGACGGCAGGTGTTCTTTGTGCGTGACAATGGTATCGGTATTGAAGAAAGATACTATGACAAGGTTTTTCAAATCTTTGAGCGCCTTCCGTCAGCGAAGCAGGCGAGCGAAGGAACGGGGATCGGCTTGGCCATTGTCAAGCGGATCATTGAAAATCACCGTGGTCGAATATGGCTGACTTCAGAGGTGGGAAAGGGAACAACTTTTTATTTTACCCTCGAGGACAATTGATAATGGATTCTGAAAACGCCGGCATTCTAATTGTGGAAGACGAAGAAGCCCATGCGGAATTGACCCGTCGCGCCATCCGCAAGGCAGGCAATGTCAGTCGGATCGACGTTGTCAACGACGGGGAGCAGGCCCTCGATTATGTGTTCAATCGAGGAAAGTTCGACAACAGGGAGAAATATCCCCGCCCGGGCTTGATTCTGCTCGATATCAAGTTGCCCGGAATCGATGGGATAGAAGTGCTCAAGCGCGTCAAGGAGCACCCCGGCTTGAAAACGATCCCGGTAATCATGCTCACTACATCCAAGCGGGAGGAAGACATTGTGGCCTCCTACAGTCACTATGCCAACAGCTACCTGACAAAGCCGGTGGGGTTTAAGGAATTTGAGGAAAAAGTAAAACAGCTTGATTTTTACTGGGTGAAGATCAATGAGCCTCCCGGCGGTGTGGACTGATTGTTGCCTTGAAGCTGGATTTCCACAATGCTGCCGGTCTTCGCGACCCGGTATATTGTCACTACGGAGCAAACATGATCGATGCACCGCAATCGCTAAAGATCGTCATCATCGAGGACGAAGAACCCCATTTCCAGCTTATGAGGCGGGCGCTTCACAAGGAGATGCCTCATGTTTCAATTCTCCACTTTGATGAAGCCAGATCATGTTTAGAAAACCTGGAAACGGTTCGACCCGATATCATCATTGTCGATTACCTCATGCCGGGGATGAACGGCATTGAGTTCATAGCAGCTCTGCATAGTGCCTCAGCGGAGATTCCGGTGATCATGATCACCGGCCAGGGGGACGAAAACATAGCGGTCTGCGCCATGAAGATGGGAGCCTCCGACTACCTGGTCAAATCGACTGATTTCTTCACTCTGCTCCCGAGCATTGTTGACAGGGTCGTGCGCGAACGGCGGCTGAAAGAGTCTTTGTCCGAAACGGAAAGACGCTTCAAGGATCTCGCGGAATGCATCTCCGACTGGATATGGGAGCTGGATTCGGAGGGAAGATATATCTATTCGAATCCCATGGTGGAAAAGATACTGGGTTATCGGCCGGATGAAGTCCTCGGCATGCATTTTTACGATTTTTTCTCTGAAAAGGAGAAAGAGGCACAAAGAGCTGCACTGTTTAAGCTCATGATGGCAGGCAAGCCGATCGCCAATTGTACCAATTATTTCATCCATAAGGATGGGCAGGAAATTGTCCTGGAAAGAAGCGGAGCTCCTATCCTGGATAAAGCAAGCCGGCTCGTCGGATACCGCGGTATCGACCGAGACATAACCCGGCGCAAAAGGACACAAGAAGCGCTTCGCGAAAGCGAAGAGCGCTTTAGGAATATTTACGAAGAATCACCCATAGGGATCGAGATTTTTGACCGGGACGGCTTCCTCGTCGATGCCAATAAGGCCTGCCTGGATATCTTCGGGGTCCCTGATTTGACCGTGCCCAAGGTCAATCTTTTTGAGGATGCGAATATACCGGAAGAGGTTGTTCAAAAGCTGCTCGACGGCGAGTCGGTCAGGGTGGAAGCTCGCTTCGATTTCAATTCGGTCCACAATCGGAAACTTTATGAAACGACTCGGACCGGCGCAATCCAAACCGACGTTGTCATCACGCCGATGGGTGATAACGGCCGCCCCGGCGGCTATCTCGTACAAGTACAGGACATAACCGACCGCAAGCGTGCAGAAGAGGCATTGCGACTGTCGCACCGGTTTCTGGAAATCGGCAACAAAAATACTGAGATGGGGTTGCTTTTGAGAGAATTTGTTGCCGAAATAAAACATTTTACAGGATGCGCGGCGGCAGGCATTCGTCTTTTGGATGAAGACTCGGCAATTCCTTACCAGGCTTATGACGGTTTCAGCCGGTCTTTTTATGAAATGGAAAACCCGCTTGCCATTAAAACCGAGCAGTGCAGGTGGACCCATGTCATTACCGAAAAAGGGGATCGGAACCTTCCCTTCTACACTCCCGCCGGGTCTTTCTACATAAATGCAACAACACGCTTTCCGGCTGCCGCTCCGGAAGAGCAGCAGGGCCCGATGCGCAGCATGTGCAAACAATTCGGTTATGAATCGGCGGCTTTGCTGCCGATTCGAATCGGGGATCGGATCCTTGGGCTGGTTCACATAGCCGATCCTTGTGAAAACATGGTGCCGCTGGAGATGCTGGAAGTGCTGGAAGCTGCAGCTATGGAGCTCGGCACGGCGATAAATCGAGTGCGCACGCGGGAGGCATTGCGGCAAGCCCGGGACGAACTGGAAATCCGCGTGCAGGAGCGCACCATGGAACTGGGGCAGGCAAACGAGAAACTGCAAGAAGAGATTGAAGAACGAAAAAAGATTGAGGAAGCTTTACGCAAGAGCTCGGAAAATCTCAAGCTTTTTGCCTACTCCATCATGCACGACCTGAAGAGCCCTGCAGTCGGAATCTATGGCTTATCTAAGCTACTGCAAAAACAGTATGGAGACCTTGTGGACGAGCGGGGCAAAAGTTACTGCAATCAGATTACCAAAGCTTCGGAGCATGTGGCTGCGCTGGTGGAAAAAATCAATGTATTCATATCGAGCAAAGAAGCTCCGCTGGAAATAGAAAAGGTCAACGTCAAAAAGCTTCTGCAAATGATTAAGGATGAATTTTCAGCCCGCTTTAGCGTACGTGGCATAAGCTGGGTCGAACCGGAAAGATCCATCGAGATTCATGCGGATCAACTGGGCCTGCTGAGAGTGGTTCGGAATTTTGTCGATAATGCACTCAAGTACGGAGGGGAGCCGTTGAGTGAAATCAAGATCGGCTATGAGGAGCCGGAGCGGTTCCACATCTTATCGGTGAGTGACGATGGAGTGGGGATAAAGAGTGAAGATCGAGAGAAGATCTTTGGGCTGTTTCAACGGAACGCGACCTTGAAAGGGGTGGAGGGAACCGGATTGGGCCTGAATATCGTTCGTGAGATAGCCGAACGCCACGGAGGTCGGATTTGGGTAGAGTCCGGCCCGGAGCGCGGAACGACTTTTTTTATTTCCATATCCAGAGGGCTGACGGCTCTCGGCACCGCAAGCGGGTAGAATTTTGTTAATTCGCCTGCGTCTTGTTGTACTTCTCATGATGCAGCGTGGCTTTCTTGTTTTACGCTCTAGTCTGTACGAGTGACCCTTGTTGTTCCGATTCTCTTTCTGATCATCTTGTGGAAGTGAAAACTGTTCTGGTGGTGGCCTGCAAAGTTGTAGATGAGCGCTCTAAAGAAAAGACCCTGAGCAGGATGAAAAACGTGGTGCTGGCCCCGGTCACTTTGACCTCGGTGCTTTCAATAATAGCGCTGGCGTTCGTCATCAACTCGATGGAATTTGTATGCTCATGCGCCATACCCGCGGTTTACACGCATGTACTTGCACTGAGCAAGCTCTCCACGCTGCAACATTATGCGTACATTCTGCTCTACGATTTTTTCTTCATGCTGGACGACTTGATTATTTTCGGTTCGGCGGCTTTTGCTTTCAATACCGTGATCGGCAACCGGTATGTAGCATACTGCAAGCTGATAGGCGGGATAATCCTGACTGCTATCGGTCTTATGCTGGTGTTCACGCCAGACGTTTTACTGATGGGATAGCTCGTTTTTTCACCGACTACATAAAAAAAACATAACAAGCCAAGAACAGGCTCAGCAAAGCAATGGAGCAATATAAAAGAATTTTTCTCCTTGAATCTCTTCTCTTGGCGTTGAGGTATCTGAATCTTTCTGCAGCAAACGCGGCTTGAGAATATTTGCTCCCTTCCTCAACTTGCATTTCCCCGGCAGCTTCCGCTTCGAAGTCCGAATTGTATTCGATTGATTCAAAAGATAATGTCTCATTCGTCAAGGCGGACTGAGGAAGGGTATTTTCCTCCTGAATTTGCACCTGTTCGGTGAGCTCAACAATTTGATCGTCCTCTTCGTGTTCCAACGCAAATCGGTCACTACAAAAATCCAAGGGTGAAGTCGTATACTCTTCTTTTGCCTCTATCTCCTCCTCTCGGGGCACAAGAAATAAACTGTCCTCAACGATCGAATTTTCGTCATCCGGCGCCAAAAAAAAGTACGTTTCACACATTTTACATTGCAGCACTTCCAAATCGGGGGGAATTCGACTTTCGTCAAAACTGTAAACCTTGTTACATTTCGGGCAGCTGACAGTGATCACGAGACTTCTCCTCCAATGAATAGAAAAATCTCCTCCCCTTGACCTAGTAATTGAAAGGGGCACTCTCTGCAAGCGAAAATCAATGCCGGCTGATACCGTCTGTTTTTCGGGGCAGCCTTTCCAATGACGTGACGGCCGTTTGGAGGGTGTAACTGCATCCCGGTGCTGCCGGCGAAGAAATGGCTGACTCCGTATGAATCAAGCTAAGGGAAAGCTCCTGCGAGTCTAACCCGTTTCCGATTGTGGGGCAGGCTTTGCCGCCTTGAGAGGCTGCTGACAGGCATCTCCTATGATGGCGGGCTGGAAAGCCCGCCTCACAAAATCTTCAACTGCATTCAAATCAGCTCACCTTGATACTTGTGGGGATGAAGCGCGTCCTGAATTTTAAAACGCGCCTCAAATCAGCATGCGATCTGCTTGAAGAAATCATTGCCCTTATCATCCACCAGGATGAAAGCAGGAAAGTCGACCACTTCAATCCGCCAGATTGCTTCCATGCCCAGTTCGGGATATTCGAGTACTTCCACCTGTTTGATGTTTTCCTGTGCCAGGAGAGCTGCCGGGCCTCCCATGGAGCCGAGGTAAAAGCCGCCGTGCTTTTTGCAGGCGTCGGTTACCTGTTGGCTGCGGTTGCCCTTGGCGATCATGATCATGGAGCCGCCGTGTGACTGAAAAAGATCCACATAGGAATCCATCCTGCCCGCGGTGGTCGGACCGAAGGACCCCGAGGGCATGCCTTGCGGGGTCTTGGCCGGACCGGCATAATAGATGGGATGATTCTTCATGTACTGAGGAAGTCCCTCGCCCCGGTCAATCCGTTCTTTGAGCTTGGCATGAGCGATATCACGACCGACGATGAGCGTGCCGGTCAGAGAAAGCTGAGTGGTGACGGGGTACTTGCTCAATTCAGCGAGAATTTCTTTCATCGGACGGTTCAGGTCGATCTTTACGACTCCATGCTCGTGCTTTCCACGATACTGCTCGGGAATCAACCGGCCGGGATTCCGCTCCAGTTCCTCCAGCCAGATCCCGTCCCGATTGATTTTGGCCTTGACGTTTCTATCTGCGGAACAGGAGACTCCCATCCCTACCGGGCAGGAGGCGCCGTGACGCGGGAGGCGGACCACGCGGACATCGAGGGCGAAGTGTTTACCGCCGAACTGAGCGCCGTAGCCGCATTTGTAAGCTGCCTGCATGATCTTTTGTTCCATCTCAAGATCGCGGAAAGCCTGTCCCCCCTCATTTCCCCGGGTCGGCAGAGCATCGAGGTATCCGGCGGATGCCAATTTAACCGCTTTGAGGCACGCCTCTGCCGAGGTGCCGCCGATGGTGAAGGCCAGATGGTAGGGTGGACAGGCGGCCGTACCAAGGGTTTTCATCTTTTCCACCAGAAATTTTTCCAGGCTGTCAGGGTTCAGCAGTGCCTTGGTCTCCTGAAAAAGATAGGTTTTGTTGGCAGAGCCTCCACCTTTGGCCACGAACAGAAATTTGTATTCCATCCCTTCCGTTGCATAAATATCGATCTGACCCGGCAGGTTGCTGCCGGAATTTTTTTCTTCGTACATGGTGAGGGGGATTGTTTGGGAATACCTGAGGTTTTCCTCGGTGTAGGTCTTGAAAATTCCCTCGGAGAGGTACTCTTCATCCTTTGCGCCGGTCCAGACTTGCTGGCCCTTTTTGCCGATCACGGTTGCAGTACCGGTGTCCTGGCACAGAGGAAGGACGCCTTTTGCGGCGACTTCAGCGTTTCTAAGCATGGCGATGGCTATCCCGCGATCGTTGGCGGAGGCCTCCGGGTCTTTGAGGATGGCGGCCAGCTTCTCCAGGTGGGCCGGACGAAGCATGAACGAAACGTCGCGCATGGCGTTATTGGCCAGATAAGTCAACCCCTTGGGATCTACCTTAAGAATTTCTTTCCCTTCAAAGTTGGCGACCGAAACATAATCTTTCGTCAGCAGGCGGTACTTGGTTTCGTCTTTTCCAAGGGGGAACGGGTCTTGATAAGCGAGCTCGGGCATCTTTCACTCCTTTAAGTATACTGTTTCGGACCTCACGAGTTGGTTCCAAGCTAATGATGTTATGGCAAAAAAAATGATTTGTCGAGGGTTGACGTGTTCTCATTGCTGATATTCGGTGTGTCCCGTTGTTCCATCAGATTTGTGATACGATGGATTGAGAGTATCTATGTCGTTGGCAAGGCAAGCTTCTTGACCACGTCCGGCATAGCTGGTAGTTCTGTGTCGCACACGGCGAAGGCGGGATGGAAGCGCGTCATCCCGGGGAAATGGTCGAGTGGATGCGGACGTCGTCGCTTCGCATTGTTCGTGGCTGAATGCAAATTGATTAGGGAGGTTGATGGAATGAGAAAGCTACTGATAGTCCTAGGAGTAATGGTGAGCGTGGCTGTGGGTACAGGAACCGCTAAGTGCCAGGACGTAGGAACCAAAGCCGATCGCGCTGTATTGCGCGCCGCGGTGCATGTTGCCGCGGCGGGACTTGGCGCCG
>ENA-OSEO01001321-OSEO01001321.1-sediment-metagenome-genome-assembly--contig:-NODE-1321-length-46197-cov-9.210581_pt1 | contig 46197 bp, 43 predicted proteins | sample MGYA00237883_ERZ534232 | MGnify/ENA metagenome assembly ERZ534232 | reverse complement strand
TTACAAACATAGTATTTATTTTTTTGAAGGGGATAGCTGAAATTCTTATTAAATATGAATTTATTTTATGGAAATTGAGTGATCAAAATCAGAATGCGCCATTAATGGAGTTCTTAAATTAGAATCGGGTGTCAAACTTTATAAATGACTATAAAGGTTTTTGCTGAAGCAGCCACCTGTCGTGACTGAATTTATAAACTACCTTGAACCTGGGCGCCAGGAATTTATAATCATCAGCAAAGATATAATAGTAATCAGCATTTGTGGTAATATCTAATTTTGAATCATAGGGATACAGTTCAATCCAGGGTATCTTTCCTGTTTCAGAATAAAAGGTAAAAGAGGGATTAAAAAACCAGCTTGTCTTTAATGATAATGGTTTCCCATCATATTTGTCTTTTAAAAATCCGGCAACTTCCAGATTGTTTTGATCGTAATGCCACTCTTTTACGTAGTTAAGGGAGAGTCTGCCTGCCAAATTCAAAATAAGAAACAGAGTTAGCAAAGAGGCTGAAATCTTAATTGTCATTTTTTTTGATGCCGGGATCAGGCTGATGAATGCAACAAGATTTAAAGAGAAGAGGGGATAGAGGAAAAGAGCTGTTCTTCCGTTAAGATTTGGAGTTTCCAGTATTGAAGTCTGGGCGATATTGATCAAAACAGTCACCAGCAGTATTGAAACTGATACTGCAACGAGATAATTGATCCTTTTAAGGCTGGTTCTCTGTTTTATCAGTGAATAAAGGGAATAAAAGCAATTGAATGAGATTATTATACCCGTAAAAACGGCAATATTGCTGCTATTTATTCTTTGGAGAACAGAAGAGTCATATTTCCAGTTATGTACAAGCGATAAAAAAGTCTCTTTATAGAAGCCCTCTGAAGTCCAGTACTGAAATTCATCGGTGCTGTGCATCTTCTGAAGCGGTGTTATTATCAGTGCCATGTACGCTGCAGAGATAGTCAGAATGACCATCAGCGGGAGAATGAATTTGGAAAGTTTAAAATCTGACTCCTTCAGGAAAAAGAACATGAAAAGTATTGTATTGGCTGTCAAGTACAAAAGCAGGGTGAAATTGGCATAAGATGCCGCAATTGCCAGGATAAGTGACAGCCAGATGTGATCTCTTTTGAAGGAATAATAACCTGAAAGGAGATAGCTTACCGATAAAGTCATAATACCCGTTGACATACCATATCCCCTGCACAGTCCGAAGAAGTCGAGAAGATATGGGTTTACAAAAAGAATGGCAGCCGGGAGAAAGAATATTGATTCCGGTTTCAGGGTATATTTCAGAATTCTGAAAACACCTGCGATAAAAAATATAAAGCTCAGGAGATTTGGCAGGCGTATTGACCACTGTTCAATACCGTAAACGGAAATAAAGAGCTTTGTCAGCAGAGAATTTAATATATGGTTATTGGGAATATTATCGGGGTACATCATTATCTCCCCGAAACTGAAACCGGAGTAGAATAGTGCTGTCGGAACTTCATCGTGAGTGACAGGCACTTCAAGGATTTTGTATAATATCACGATGAAAAGAATCCCGTAAAAAGTGAAAAATCCGTATAAATTAAAAATTTTCAATTGCTTACGTTTTTAATTCGACTTTCTGTATTCAATGAATAAATTTTTATATCCATAACGTCTTACAATGGTTGAAAACCGGGTAATTACCATCATTTCATTGTAAAGAAAAGCTGTAAGACTCCTTCTCCTGTTTTTGGATTTTCAAAGAGTAACTTTCTCTCAACATTAAATCCCGGATTATTTTCAAAAAGTCTGTCTATTGTTTTATTATAAAGCTCTTCGTTGTTTTTTTCAAGATAGAGGTAAACCGGTTTGCCCGATTCAGCTATTATCAGGGGATTAAATTCCTCTCCCCAGTATTTTATGGTATTGTCCCACGTAAAGTACTGATATGTATTTGGATATATCTTGTCCAGTTTTTCCATGTATCCGGGCCACCCTCCCCCGGCAACACAGAAGCTGTACATTATGGCATATTCTTTATACGGAGATCCGTAATCCTGGCTGACAATAATCTTGTAACTGTCGTTTTCCAGGGTACTTATAAAGCTGCGTGAATGTATTCGGGCTTCCATAAAAGAACCTACTCCTTCAGAAGTTATTCTTACATATGGCAGCTGGTTTTTAAGGTTTATTAAGATGATAACAGCGATTATCAGATGAGTAACCGTTAAAATAAATTTATTTGAAGAGATAAGTTTAACTGTTTCATTAATCATTATTAAGAGTAGAGGATAGAACAGCAGGGCAGGTATAAAATAGCGGACAGCAAACTGTTTTGCAACAATAAAGACGGATGCTGTAAACATTATATATAAACCTGCTACTATGAGAATCAATCGTCTCTTTTTGTCAGTGTGTTTGTTTTTCAAAAATATAATTACAACTGTGATAGTCAGTAAGACAGAAAGCGCAATAAAAAAAGTTTTTTGGCTTTGCCATAATTTCTGCAGGTTGGACATAAAAATTGCCGGATCTATAATATTTTTTTCGCCGCTTTGGTACATGCCGCTGTGAAGGAAAATTCCTTTCATCCAGTTCCAGAATCTTTCCAGTTGAAAAGTTACCGGAAGAGAGATGACAAAGAAAAATATTACAGTGAACAGGAGGTATTGAAGTATCTTTTTCAAAGTCGGAATAAGTGAAAACGGGATGATGATAAACGGGATAAAGGTCATTTTGAGTGACATACCCAAAGCAACGGCAAATGATAATATGAGGACATCATTTAATTTGCCATGGTTTTCATCATAAATAGCTTTTAATATCTGAACCTGGATTATCAGGACTGGAATCAATATTAGCAGTTCCGGGTATATCCTGCCATAAATTTCGTACCAGATGTCTATCAAAAATGGACCGGTCTGTATAAGAAGGGCATAAACATAGTTTTTAGTTGTTTTCCAAACAGCAAATCCAGCCCATAGTATTGTCCCTGCCAGGAGGATAGATATTACAAGGTTACCCACTGCCAGGTAAAGATCAGAATTGAGCATGGCATCTTCAAAAAAGGGATAAGTTCTCTCCCTGAACAGATATACAACTCTGAATACACCAGCCAGTAAAACCTGCAATGCTGAACCGGGGTGATCGATATTAGCTTCGCTGAACTGACCGGCAGATATGCAGATGCCACTAAGAAAATGGAGGTAATCAGGATCTGTTGATCTGAGAGAGAGGTCGCCGAATATCTGCCGCAAATAGAATCCAAGTAAAAGATAGATGGCAGGAAAGATAAACAGCAGATATTTCAGGTTAATTTTCATTTGTTTAAAATTTTATAATAACTTGTAAATAAATTAATTAAAATTTTGAGAACGAATGGAAACACTTCGTTCTCACATAAACTTTTTTAAACATTTGTATTTGTGAAATTTTTATTTAAAAAAGTTCATGTTCGTTTCATCTGTTTCATGAGTTTATAATTGTTAACTTTCTATATCACAAAATAGTATGTCAGCATGTTTTTAACATATTAATACATCCCGGTTTCCGAAGAAATATTCATTCAGGCAGATATGTCAGTCTTGCCTGACTAAAAGATAATCAAATTTACTTATTCCCCACTTATGTAATCTGAACTGCAATGATGTTCTCAATACTCCAAGGCCGTATATTGTACTGTTTTTCAGGTTAATGCTTGATGCGTCATCAAAGTATTTTGTAGGGCAGGTTATCTCTGCTATTTCGTAACCTGAATACCAGATTTGTGCAAGCATCTGATTGTCGAACACGAAATTATCGGAGTTAACATTATAATTTATAGTTTTCAGAAGTTCGCGGGAAAAAGCCCGGTAGCCTGTATGGTATTCCGACAATTTGGCATTCATCATTATATTCTGAAAGAATGTCAATCCTCTGTTTGCAATATATTTTATAAGGGGCATGCCGCCTTTTAAGGCGCCTTTACCCAGAATCCGGGAACCAAGAACAACATGATAGAGTTCGCTGGCGATGAGGTGGGCCATTGCCGGAATCAGTCCTGGGGTATACTGATAGTCGGGATGAAGCATGATCACGATATCAGCTCCGATCTCCAGTGCTTTATTGTAGCACGACTTCTGGTTGCCGCCATAACCTTTGTTTTTATCATGGATGATAATATGTTCTATTCCCAGTTTCCGGCCTACTTCCACCGTGTCGTCTATACTGAGATCGTCGACCAGAATTACATCGTCAACTATTGTAAAGTCAATTTCCCGGTATGTTTTTTCAAGTGTTTTTGAAGCATTATAGGCTGGCAGTACAACTACTACCTTCTTGTTTTTGACCATTTGTATTGATTATAATAAAGGGTAAAAATATAAAGAAATTTACAAAAGTCAGGTTTCCGGAATATTTGATTTTAGTTATGAATTTTGAATAAACAGAATATCATTGTTCATTCTTCTTTAATATCCATTCAGGAGAATTTATCACCTTTCGATTATAGCTGACTATTTCCTTCGAATGATATATCTTATTACCTGAATAAAAGTACTGAAGATTCAGATAACTGGGGAATAATTATCATTGAGACTGATCGTTCAGTCCGAATTCTCCGGATCATTAATCTTCGAATGAAATTTTTTTACGGCCCACTTTGTCAGCCACAATGAAACAATAATAAGTGCGGGCCAGCTCAACATCCATATGACAGGTACTAAATACATTTTTCGATAATAATAGGTTAATATGTGTGCGATTCTTCCTGCATCTCTTTCTCTGTTATTTTTTGCCGGTTCATGGCCTTCCAGAAATATACTATGTATGCAAAAACAAAGGGTATTATTAATGATACATAACTCATTGCCACAAGCGTAAAATGACTTGATGATGCATTTTGTATTGTAAGTGAAGATTGCAGATCATATACAGAAGGGTAAAAAGCAGTATTATTAAATCCTGCAATTATGAACAGGGCAAAAACTGTCATTACCGTTCCCGGTCCGGCAAACCAGAATCCTCTTGTGTTGTTAGTGAACAATGAAATTATTATTCCCCATAAAACACCGGCGACTCCAAGGAGAAAAATTATTGCAGTAAGAGGCATCTGGAGAAAATTATGAAGGTATTTGTATTGTTCAGTAAATACCTCTCCGTTATCCGGATTTACGGCAAAACCTTCCTTGACCAGCAAACGGATAACAAAGTAGAGGAAAAAGACCAGAAATGGAATGGTATTGTATAACAACTGTTTCCTCGAACGTGATACTATCTCTTCGTGATCGACAGTAAAAATAAAATAGAGCAGACCCAGGATACGGGAAAGAAAGAAGATAGTCAATCCCAGAGCTACATTATGAAAGGTAAGCACAGCTTCCAGTCCGCGCCAGGGTGTTTCCCAGTTAACATTGTTAAGCTCATTGAGCGAAAATTCAGCTCCGTTAAAGAAAGTACCTACCGCGGTGCCTATCAGAAGAGTACCAAGAAATCCGTTGATAATGAGAAATATCTCAAATGTTTTTGAGCCCAGAAGATTATCCGGTTTTTTCCTGTATTCATATGAAACTGCCTGGATTACAAAAGCAAACAGGATAATAAGCCAAACCCAGTATGCACCGCCGAAGCTTGTGGCATAAAATAACGGGAAGGAGGCAAAAAAGGCACCGCCAAAAGTGACCAGGGTTGTAAAAGTAAACTCCCATTTTCGTCCCAGAGTATTCAGAATAATGGTTTTCTCGTTGTCATTTTTGCCTATTGAGTATATTAATGTCTGGCCGCCCTGTACGAAAGTTAATAAAACAAATAATGAACCAAGTATCGATATAATGATCCACCAGTATTGCTGCAAAGTCAGATGTGATAAATTTTCAAACATAGTTATTGCCCTCCGTCATTTTTGTTTTGGTCCTGTTTTTATTTGTTTCAGCATTATTTTGATTTCAGCAATCAGCAAAACCGAAAAAAGTACGGCAAAAAGCCAGAAGGTTAACTGAACTGAACCTGAACTGATTCTTGTCACGGCAGACATTGTCGGCATCAGATCCTGAACTACCCATGGCTGTCTGCCTACCTCGGACACTATCCAGCCGGCCTGACTTGCCACGTATGCCAGCGGAATTGAAATTACAGCAATGATCAGAAACCATTTATGTTTACTCAGATCATTTTTGACAAGCAGCCAGAGAGCCAGAATAAAGAGAAGAACAAAAAAGAAGCCCAGTCCGACCATTATATGGAAACTGTAGAATGTCAGTGCCACCGGCGGAATCAGATCATTGGGATCTTCAATATATCCGTATCCGAAATATATAAAATAATTATCCCGGAATGAAGGACTTGTAAGCTCAGATCTAAGCCTCTCTGCAAGGTTGTCATCTCCTGTTTTTTTTGCTTCTTTAAAATCGTAAAGTTTCTGAATCGCAATTTTCCCGCGTTCAATTTTTTCAGCTGCCGGCATGTAGCCATACTTTTCATTACCGTAGATGATGTCATTAATTCCGGGTACAAAAGCATTCCAGTCGCGGAAAGACATATATGATAAAAATTTTGGAATCTCTATTTTAAACAGAAAGTCCTGAAGATTTTCATTCAAAGGATCTGTTTTGACAGGAGATAAGGCTCCTATAGCTATAAGTCCGACCCCCTCACTGCCATTGTTAAGTCCCTCCATGGCGGCAAGTTTCATAGGCTGGTCTTTGGCAATGGTCCGGGCGCTGCTGTCGCCGGTTCCAACCAGATAGACTGACGAAAGCAAGCCGAATATTGAGGCGATCAGAATACTTCTTTTTGCAAGAACCAATTCTCTTTTCTTTAAGATGTACCATGAAGAAATTCCAATTACAAAAATTGCTGCCAGAACAAATCCGGAAGAGGTAGCATGAAGCCATTTATCGACAGCACTCTGTGAAAATATAATTTCCCGGAAATTATTCATTTCATTGCGGGCAGTATCGGGATTGAATGTCATGCCAACGGGATTTTGCATCCATCCATTTGCCACCAGTATCCATAAAGCCGACAGGTTAGCGCCGATAGCAGTGAGCCAGCTTGCCATGAGATGGGTCTTTTTACTCACTTTATTCCATCCGAAAAACATTATGGCAATAAAGGTAGATTCCATGAAAAATGCCAATATGCCTTCTATGGCAAGTGGAGCACCAAAAATGTCTCCCACAAACCATGAGTAGTTAGACCAGTTTGTGCCAAACTCAAATTCAAGTATAATACCTGTGGCAACCCCTATGGCGAAGTTAATTCCGAACAAGGTCATCCAGAATTTAGTAATCCTTTTCCACTCCTCATCACCGGTTTTTACATACAGGGTCTCCATGAATGCAATTATGAAGGTGATGCCAAGTGTGAGAGGAACAAACAACCAGTGGTACATTGCTGTGAGAGCAAACTGTGCTCTCGACCAGTTAACCAGGGATAAATCTGCAATTTCAACCATATCTGTTAATTTGGTTCGGTTAATATTTCCAGTACATAATCGCTTCTCTCCTGATCGGTCTGAAAATTTGTTTTCAGAAAATCCGGGAAAAAGAAAATCTTAAGAATCGCAAACATGATAAAGAGTTTAATCAGGATTATGATCCAGACCTGTTTACCCCAATTACTCATATTCATGAATCCATGCAAATAAAATTTACCTATTTTTTTTATTGAGTTATACATATTTATATTTCATAGAGGTTTAAAAATAGTTTTTTGCAATAATTAATCATTCATTTTGATTCATTAATTTTCGCGAGTATGTTTTACAGCAACTTTTTGGCTGAATCTGTTCTTCATTCCTGTTTATAAAAAAACCGGAATGCTATGAGTGTTGAAGTCTGGTCAGAGATTTCTTATTATGGTTTTTTGATCAATATAAATATGCAATTAATTATTAAAATCATTTTTAAATAATCATTTGTTCGTTACCTTTGTAGTTGATAATAATGAAATCAATTTAAGCAGAGATTAAAAACGGATGATTAATATCCTGCGAATATGAGAAATATAACGGGGGATTGAGTCAGGTGTTTTTACCTCGCAGCATGATTTATTTTTATAAAGAGAATTTAAAAATTTATTAATTAAATGTAGTTTGATATGAATGACGGAAAAATGTCGACAGATGTGCTGGTTATAGGGAGCAGTGCTGCCGGACTGGTATCTGCATTAACAGGGAAAAGGGTTTATCCTGATAAGAAATTTACAGTGGTAACCATGTTACCCAAGACTCTGATCCCATGTGGAATACCTTATATTTTCGGATCAGTCGGGAGTTCAGACAATGATATACTTCCGGCCGACAAAATGTTTGCTTCCAATGGTATTGAGATGTTGGTGGATGAGGTTACAAAGATAAATTTGGAGAATAAGACTATAAGTCTGCAGTCGGGTATTGAAATTTCTTATAATAAGCTTGTAATAGGTACAGGTTCAAAGCCGGTGAAGGCAAAATGGCTAAAGGGGTCAGAATATGATAATGTTTTTACGGTACCTAAGGATAAGACTTATCTTGATCAAATGCATGAGAGACTTAAGGGAATGAAAAAGGTGATAACCATAGGAGCCGGCTTTATTGGTGTTGAGATATCAGATGAGCTGAATAAAGCGGGTAAAGAGGTATTACTTATAGAGAAACTTCCCAGTATATTAGGACTTGCTTTTGATGAGGATATATCGCTAAGGGCTGAAGCTCTGTTAGAGGAGCGGGGAGTAAAAATAATGACCTCTTCCTCTGTTCTTGAGATTACTGGTAACGGTAAAGCCACCGGCGTATTACTTGAAAACGGAGAGAAAATAGAAGCTGATGCTATTATATTATCTATGGGATATAAGCCAAATTCAAAACTTGCCAAAGAGGCCGGACTGCCTGTGAGTGATAAAGGGTTCATAAAGGTAGATGAATATATGAGAACATCTGATCCTGATGTATTTGCAGTTGGCGACTGTGCCGAAAAACGTGATTTTGTAACCAGAAAACCATCTCCCGTGATGCTCGCTTCAACTGCATGTGCCGAAGCCAGGATTGCAGGAATGAATCTTTTTAAATTGTCTGCTATAAAAACATTTATAGGGACCATCTCTATTTTTTCAACAGCTTTGGGAGAAACAGGTTTTGGCGTTGCAGGCATTACCGAACGTATGGCTCAAAAGGAGAATTTTGATTTTGTAACAGGAACTTTTGAAGGTATAGACAGGCACCCGGGAACATTGCAGGATACCCATAAACAATATGTCAAATTATTAGTAGGAAGAGAGGCGGGAGTAATATTAGGCGGAGCTGTATACGGGGGACTCTCTGCAGGTGAGTTAACCAATACAATTGGAATAATTGTTCAAAATAAAATGACCCTTAACTCATTGCTTACGGCACAGATCGGGACTCATCCACTGCTTACCGCTTCTCCGGCAGGTTATCCTCTGGTTAAAGCTGCAGAAAATGCTGCTGCCAATATTTCATCCAGTAAGTAGAATGAACATTTTTTAATATTTTAACTTATAGTACTATGAAACCGGTAACACGACAAAAACTAAATATAATTATTGATTTAATCATGTTTGTGGTGATGGTAGCCCTCGCTGTTATCGGTTTCATTATTAAATATGTCCTTTTGTCAGGTACTGACCGTTGGGTGAAATACGGAAGAAATGTTGAACTTACCTATTGGGGTCTTGATCGCCATCAATGGGGTTTTATCCATCTTATTTGCGGACTTTTTTTACTGCTGCTTCTGGTACTGCATATTATTTTTCACTGGAGTATTATAGTGTGTATGATAAAAAGGCTTATCCCCGGAGTTAAATCCAGAGTGATAGTTGTAGGTTCACTTATTGCAGTAAGTTTTTTATTCATAGTCTTTCCTTTTTTCATGAATCCGCAGACCGGCGAGCCGATAAGGGGTCAGGGTGAAGGTTACGGGCGGACTTATTTACCGGAGGCAGAAAGACTCCATCTTCAGTCGGTTACAGATGAGGCCGGAGAAAGTGAGAAGGTGGTGCCGGCTTCACCGGCTACGGCTCAGTCCAATGAGGAGGACAAGGCAGGTCAGCCGGAAATTCATCAATCCGGTGTTAAGCATGAAGAAGCACGTATCCTTGATATAAAAGGATTCAACACAATCGCAGAACTTGCTGCTTTTTATAATGTTCCCTCCGGTGAGTTAAAGAGGATGCTGAATATTCCTGAGGGAGTATCCGAAATGGAACAGCTTGGCCGTATAAGGAGGGTTTACGGATTTTCAATGCGGGAGGTTGAAGATTGCATTATCTCTTTACAGAAGAAACAAAGATAAAGAAAGATAATATGCAGGTAAAAAACAGTCAGATTCTTTGTATTGGTGAGGTTTTGTGGGACAGACTTCCTGAAGGTTCAAAACCCGGAGGTGCTCCCATGAATGTGGCTATTCATCTCAATACCCTTGGCAGTAGAGTCTCTATGGCAAGTCGTTTAGGAAATGATCAGGCAGGACGGGAATTATTATTGTTTCTGGAAAATTCAGGGCTGAATACTGAGTTAATTCAGATTGATGATAAACTTCCAACAAGTGAGGTCATAGTCACATTGGACGAAAACAGAAATGCACGATTTATGATATGTGAGCCGGTAGCCTGGGATAACCTGGAAGCTACAGAAGCCTTGATCTCAAAAGCCCGGGATTCGGGAATACTGATTTTTGGATCCTTGGCCTCCCGGAGTAACCAATCAAGAGAAACTATATTGAAATTGCTTGATAATGATGCCATTAAAATTATGGATGTCAATTTCAGGGAACCATACAACAGACGGGAAGTTGTTGAATTATTGCTTGAAAAAACTGATTTTGTAAAGTTAAATGATGAAGAGTTGACTGTTATTGCCTTATGGCATGACAAACAAGATGCGGATGAAACAAATTTAATAAAGTGGTTAGCGGATTATTATAACCTGCAATTGGTTTGTGTTACCAAAGGTAAAAACGGTGCAGTACTGTATTATAACGGCATACTATACGAACATCCCGGATACAGAGTAGATGTTATCGATACAGTCGGAGCCGGCGATGCATTTCTGGCCGGTCTGGTAAATTCCCTTCTGGACAATAAATCTCCCGGTGAGTCGCTTGCATTTGCCTGTGCCACAGGGGCTCTTATTGCCGGCAAAGCTGGTGCAACACCTCTATATAAAGTGGATGAAATTCATAAGATTCTAAATATCATGTAATCTGCACGAACCTTTTCCCTTAATCTAAAGAATCCGGGACATAAGTAGTAAATGTCTGTAAAAGATAATTTATTCTGTTTTGAGGCAGGGATATGATAAAGTACACCGAAATCAAATGGTGACCATATTGAAGTTTTAACGCCGGTTTTTTTCAGTCCGTTATTAACCCATACGTTACATGTTCTGAAAAGTGTAAAACTACCCCTGGCTTCAAAAAAAGAGTCATTATATGAATATCCCGGGAATGATAATTTTTGTAAGTTGCCCTCATCATCTGTTTTGAAGGAGTTCTGAATATAGCTTTTCAAAATATCAAGCTGGTCAGGGCATAAATCAACACTCTGCCAGTCATTATAAAATACAGGATAGTAAGTTACATGCATAGCTGATTCACTTTTCAGGAAAAGAGATTTAAACGCAATTCGAAATTTCAGGTCAGACCACTGCGGCGTATTGATATAGAAGTCTTTATCGCCCCAGCCGAAGGAAACGTATTTTGTATCCTCATGTATATCAAGTTTTTTAGCAAATTCCGGTTCTATTTCAGCAACAGGTATAATAATATCAAGGTGAATTCCATTGGTTGTTATAAAAATCTCTTTACTGTTATAACAGGATAGCCGGGGAGGATGGGTGGAAAGGAATGACAGTAGAAGAGCAACCAGCAGATAGGACAAAATAAGATAAAGGGGGGTCATCAGGAGGGTTTTAATAATTCTGTAAAATACTCTTCCTGATTGTGACATATAATTTCCGGGATTTTAATGAGCAGTTTTTTTTCTTCTAAGATATAAAATTTCCCCTGTGCCTGGTTCCTGTCCGGGTTCCATTCTGTTTCTTCTGATCAAAGGATTAAGCTTAATTCCGTACAGCTGTGATATATAGTGCATTGTTTCGCCCTCTTCAACCCTGTGTGTCAAATGATTTCGTGATCCTCTCTGTTTTTTTGATTCGATGTAAATTACTTCATTGGGTTTGGGCCTGTAACCTTCGGGGAGATCGTTAAACCGGTATAACTCCCAGGGCTTTAATCCGAACAGTTGTGCAATGATCTCGTAAGTATCGCCTCTTCGGGCAATGACTGCATCCAGACCGTTTACTGATATTTTTTCATGCGATTTAAAAGGGTCTATCGTCACTCTGTTGGAGATACCCGGATTGCCAATATTTTTCTGCTCATAGGTATACAACTGGTCAAAGGTACCTTTATGATCCAGTCTGAACAGTTCATTCTCTTCGATAATTTTTATCAGCCGCTTGTCGTAATCTCTGGCTGTAGCATATCCGGCCTCTTTCAGTCCCCTGGCCCACGATTTATAGTCGTCGGGCGGCAGTGTAAAGAGGAATGCATAGCGGGGATTGGACATTAAAAAGTTACTGTGATCAATATATGAATCCTCTACTGATTTGTATTTTCTGAAGCACTCATTTTTATAATCATCATCATAATAGATTTTCTGTCCTCTCCAGGTGCTTTTACATTTAATTCCGAAGTGGTTATTGGATCTACGGGAAAGTTCGCTGTTGCCGTTGCCCGATTCCAGGCATGCCTGAGCCATTTTTATACTTGCCGGTATTCCGCTTCTGCCCATCTCTTCAATCGCAAGAAGCTGGTATCTTTGAATATATTCCATACGGCTCTGCTGAGGCTGAGCTGTAAAGGAGATGTTAAATAAAACAGCAATTATTAAAAGATATCTCATTACACTCTTTTTTCCGGAAATTTGAGATAAAAATAGAGTCTTATTTTTCTTAAGACTCAACTTTCAGGATTTTTTATTAACATATTAACGTGAATTTCCCGGAAATCGTATTCATACCGGATTTACAGGACTAAACAGATTATCCCTGAACATTTTCATGAATTCATTCCATACCGGATCATCGGGAGGATCGGCGATAATTGTTACAAGATTTTTTTTAACCGGATGAATGAATTCCAGTTTACGCGCATGCAGATGAATTCCTTTGTCTTTGTTGGTTCGGGGGAATCCATATTTTATATCTCCTTTTATCCTCATATTAAGTGTTCCCAGCTGCACCCTAATTTGATGATGTCTTCCTGTATACAGATCTATTTCAAGCAGATGATATTGATTAATGCTCGCTACATGGCGGTATGACAGCCGTGCGTATTTTGCTCCGCCTTCCGGACCGGAATATGCATAGCTTTTATTTTTCTCTTTGTTCTTTTTAAGATAATGCTCGAGTGTATCAGAATATTTTGGAGGACGTTTATTTACCACTGCCCAGTATGTCTTACTGATAAGGTCTCTTTTGGAAAACATCTTATTCAGCCTTTCAAGAGCTTTGCCGGTTTTTGCCAAAAGCACAATACCGCTTGTAGGTCTGTCAAGCCGGTGCGGCAATCCGATGAAAACATTACCTGGTTTGTTATATTTCTTTTTAAGGTAATCTTTCATCTCGTCCACTAAAGTTCTTTCATTGGTTATATCCGATTGAACCAGCTCTCCACAAGCTTTATTGACAGCAATAAGGTGGTTATCTTCGTAAATTATCTGCACGAACTATAATTTATTTTAATAACTTTTTAATTCGTTTCTTTTATTTAAACATTTATTAATACTGCTCTTTTTCGTTTGGAAAGTCAAGTGATTTGACATCATTGATATAGGTACCTACTGCTCCTTTTATTTCTGCAGCAAGATTATGGTATCGTCTCAGGAATCTTGGTGAAAACTGCTGGGTAATGCCAAGCATATCATGAATCACCAATACCTGGCCGTCGACTCCGGAACCTGCACCAATGCCGATTACAGGTATTTTAAGCTCGTCAGCAACATTTTTACCAAGTTTAGCGGGTATTTTTTCGAGTACAATTGCAAAACAGCCTGCCTCTTCAAGTAGCTTGGCATCAGATATAAGTTTTTCCGCTTCACTCTCATCTCTTGCTCTTACCGAATAGGTGCCATATTTATGAATTGACTGCGGCATCAGGCCGAGGTGCCCCATAACCGGGATTCCTGCAGAGAGGATCCTGTTCACAGATTCGATTATTTCAGCTCCACCCTCAAGTTTTACTGCGTCCGCGGCAGTCTCCTTCATGATCCTTATTGCTGATATAAGGGCTTCACGCGAATCACCCTGGTATGTTCCAAAAGGTAAGTCTACTACGACCAGAGCTCTTTTTACTCCCTTTACTACTGAGGCACCGTGGTAGATCATCTGGTTGAGAGTGATTGGAAGGGTAGTTTCATTTCCTGCCATAACATTAGAGGCAGAATCACCTACCAGAACAACATCAATTCCGGCTTCGTCGACCAGGGTTGCCATACTGTAGTCGTATGCAGTCAACATAGCTATTTTCTCACACCTCAGTTTCATCTCCGATAAACGGTGTGTTGTCACTTTTTTTATTTCACTTTGTACCGACATGATAATAGATAATATTATTGAATGTGTAAAAGTAACCAAAGGTTTTTATCTGCACAAAGCATAATTACACCTTTGTATTCATTATTAAGTGTAAATTTGAGGATTTTTTAAGATTGGGTACTCCCGGCAACATAGCAAAATTTTTTTATAATGAATAAACTATTGATTTTTAGCATTTTTTTCATCTCTGCCTCTCTTTGTAAAATATTCCCGGCTACTGCCGGAGATTATCCATACAAAGATACAACAGCAGTTGATTTTAAAAGAGCTGAATTAAATACCGGTTTTATTTTCAATGCAATACCGGAACGCGAAGAATTATTCACGGAAGATTCAAGGGATTATCAGAAATCTCTGACAGGATCATTTAAATACCGATTGAAAAGAAGAAACTGGAGTTATTTATCCCACAAGCAGGAATACTGGGATTACTCCATTGAAGCGGGCCCCTTCTGGGGGGCTGGTAATACAATTGACAGCACTGCTGCGGAGAAAATTGAAGCGGATCACAAAATTATAGGACTCAGAGGTCTGGCATCAGGAAGTTATTCCGGACGTTTTTATTACGACCGGAGGAATTTCACTCTGATAAGTTTAGATGTATGGTCGGGATATGATTTTTATAAAAAAAATGATACAGGTATAACGACAGACTCCGGGCAGGTTACCACCAACTATTCCCGTATCTATAATGAATCAAAGTTCAGGGCTGGTTTTAAGGCAGAAGCCGGTTGGGGAACAGGGAGGCTTGACAATATTAACCATTTTGTTGCTGCAACAAGGTTTCTCCGGGAATATTATCCGGAGCGTCTTTTTTCAGAAGCTGAGATTACTATGGTAGCCAAAGAGATTGAAAGAATAAAAAGCCTCAGGAAAATTTCAGAAGGCCATTCTTTAGAGGATGAAGCGGATCAGTTACTGACTTTTTTAAGCCGGAAATTTTTTCTTGAGACCCCTCCAAATCCTTATGAATTCTGGGAATTGACAGAATTCGCTCCCAGGTACAGGGGTAGCCGTTTTACCATCGGGCCATTTTTTAATTACCTTAACTATGAGCCTGATTTTATCTACGGTGGATTTTTGCAATTTGAGAATGAGAAATATAGTGGTGTAAAGTGGAACCGCAGTTTTTCAGGAAAAGTAAGTTACAACAGTTATAAGAGGAGCGACTGGATTACCCTTGAAGCTGATTTGGGATGGAGTTTTTATCCCGACATTAAGTCAGAAATAGGATTTGGGTTAAAGTATATTCCCGGAGTTGAGGTACAAAGTAAGGAAGAATTCGGACCGTGGGGACATAGTTTTATTCCCTATCTTCAATATTTTTCCCAGATCAATTCACGTTGGAGGGTAGATATGATGATGTCCCTGAGGATTGCATCAAACGACAGGTTTATGATTCCCGGACCTGAAGTGTCTGTAAATATTTACCGTAGCAGATATTAGATCAGATACGGATAAATATTTTCTTTTTGTACATAAAGAACAAAATCAGCCAAATAATTATCAGGTTGCCCGTCAGCAGGACAATATTATTGTTTTCCGGGCCATATTTTATCAGCCAGCCAAAGAAAAATTCAGTAATTCTGTCTATATCAACGATTCGGTCGAACAGATAAACAAAAATTGAATTCATTCCTATTACTCTGAAACAGAATGCCCAGCTTTTAAAACCCCAATGGTCGATTATCAGGTAGAAGAGTGACAGAAGAAGAAACCCGATTCCTCCGGCAAGCAGATTAAAAGTTGAAGTCCAGCAACTTTTTATTATCGGATAGAATGGTGATAATAAAAGAGACAGGATTATTCCGGCAATGCCTGCTGCCGAAAGGTATCCGATTTTTTGCCAGTCGGTTGTCTTTTTCTTACGCAGAATATTTCCTGCAATGGTACCCATCAGTGTTATTCCGACTGCCGAAAGACTGCAAAGGATTCCCTCCGGATCGAAGGTGTCTTTGTACATTCTGCCGGGGAGTATGAGGCTGTCGATAAACCCGTTAATGCAGCCTTCCGGTGTTAATACTCCGGCTCCGTAACCCGGTACCGGGATAAGAAGCTGAACAACGCCTACAGCAAGAAGGATGCCTGCAAGCCAGATTAATCCTGCCTTGAATGACCTGAAGTATAAAACTATAAGCGAAGCGAAGAAATAAGCTATACCAATTTGACCAAGCACACTGGCAACCCTGCTTTCAGAAAAACCGTTTCTGAATACGCCGTTATATAATAAGCCAAGAGCAATCAGAGTCAGCGATCGTTTTAATATTTTTATAAAAAGTTTTCTTTTCGGAACGTTTTTTTCGATTTTTGATTTGATGGAATATGGGATGGCAACACCGGAAATAAACATAAAAAGAGGAAAAATAAGATCGAAGAATCTGAAACCTTCCCATCTGACATGATGCATTTGGGTTTCGAGCCATTCAATCCCTGTCATGCGGGAAACGGCAATTGCCAGGGCTCCTCCGCCGATTATCCAGAACATGTCAAATCCTCTGAGTGCATCCAGTGAATATAAGCGTTTTTGGGGCTCTGTACGGATAGATTTGTTTGTCATATTTATCGGAATTAATTGAGACAGCCAATTTAATAAATTGTATATATATACTGCATTAAATTTTGACAGATTTTCTGTGAATACCTGTTTATCTTAAAAGAGTATTTCTGCCTTTTTGTCACCGGATTTGACAGATGTATTTTATGAATTACATATTGCAGTGTCATAATTTCGTATAAAATGGTAATCTGAGAGATGGCACAGTGATTGATAGATATGAGTAAATTTTCAATATATGTGAAATTTAAAAGGTCTGATGTACGATTGGTAAGATGTCCTTATGAGGCAATCTTCTAATATACAGACGTCATAAGATAAAATATAAAATACAACGAAATAACTAATTAAAATGGGAAAAATTATTGGAATCGATTTGGGGACAACCAATTCATGTGTGGCAGTCATGGAAGGTAATGAACCTGTTGTAATACCTAACAGTGAAGGAAAACGTACGACACCTTCAGTTGTTGCATTTGTGGAAAACGGGGAACGTAAAATAGGAGACCCGGCAAAACGTCAGGCAATTACCAATCCCGAGAAGACTGTGTTCTCAATAAAACGCTTTATGGGTGAGACATTCGACAGGGTGACAAAGGAGGTAAACCGTGTACCCTTTAAAGTAATAAAAGGGGATAACAATACTCCCAGGGTACAAATCGACGATAGAAATTATTCGCCGCAGGAGATATCGGCCATGATATTGCAGAAAATGAAAAAGACTGCCGAAGACTATCTTGGGCAGGAAGTTAATGAAGCCGTAATTACTGTTCCTGCTTATTTTAGTGACTCTCAAAGGCAGGCAACCAAAGAAGCAGGTGAAATTGCAGGATTGAAAGTCAGAAGGATTATCAACGAACCAACTGCTGCGTCACTTGCATATGGCCTCGATAAGATGGAGAAAGACATGAAAATTGCCGTATTCGATCTTGGCGGAGGTACTTTTGATATATCTATTCTTGAACTGGGTGACGGCGTTTTTGAGGTTAAGTCGACCGACGGAGATACCCATCTTGGTGGTGACGATTTCGACCAGATGATAATTGACTGGCTGGCAGAAGAGTTCAAAAAGGATGAAGGAATTGATCTTAAGCGGGATCCTATGGCACTGCAACGGTTGAAAGAAGCTGCAGAAAAAGCAAAGATCGAGCTTTCAAGTTCAACCCAGACAGAAATTAATCTGCCCTATATAATGCCGGTTGACGGAATTCCAAAACATCTTGTTAAAAAACTGTCACGTGCAAAATTTGAGCAATTAACAGATTCTCTTATAAATGCAACAATGGAACCTTGTCGCAAAGCCTTGAAAAATGCAGGTTTAACAGCAAGTGACATTGATGAGGTAATTTTGGTAGGAGGATCTACACGTATACCTGCAATACAGGAAAAAGTAAAAGAATTTTTTGGTAAAAATCCGTCAAAAGGAGTTAATCCTGATGAGGTGGTCGCCGTTGGAGCAGCCATTCAGGGTGGCGTACTTACCGGAGAGGTCAAAGATGTATTGTTGCTTGACGTTACACCACTCTCTTTAGGAATTGAAACTATGGGTGGAGTTATGACACGGCTTATTGAGGCAAATACCACTATTCCTACAAAAAAGTCAGAGACATTTACTACTGCATCTGATAATCAGCCTTCTGTTGAGATTCATGTTCTTCAGGGAGAGAGGCCTATAGCTTCAGGAAACAAGACCATAGGAAGGTTCCATCTCGACGGATTACCGCCTGCCCCCAGGGGAATACCCCAGATAGAAGTGACTTTCGATATTGATGCAAATGGTATTTTGCATGTAAACGCCAAGGATAAAGCCACCGGAAAATCACAGTCTATACGTATTGAAGCTTCATCAGGCCTTACGGATGATGAGATAAAGAGAATGAAGGCTGAAGCTGAAGCTAATGCCGAGGCCGATAAGAGAGCAAAGGAGAAAGCAGATAAGTTAAATCATGCAGACAGCCTGATTTTCCAGACTGAGAAACAACTTAAGGATTTTGGAGATAAGATCCCGGCCGACAAGAAGAAACCAATTGAGGATGCTCTTGCCAAACTGAAAGAGGCTCACAACAGCCAGGATCTGGCAGCTATTGATTCTGCAACTAATGAATTGAATACTGTATTCTCGGCAGCATCGCAGGAGATGTACAATGCCTCACAAGCACAGGGAGGAAGCCAGCAGGCTTATGATCCAGGCAGTCAGGCCGGCCAGCAGAAATCTTCATCTTCAGGACAATCTAAAGATGATGGTGAGGTGACAGACGTTGATTTTGAGGAGGTGAAATAGAGTACTATTATTAAAAAAGATAATCAATAATTAGTAAAACGCAGTATGTTTTTGACTTACTGCGTTTTTTGTTTTTTGAAGATTATTTTCCAGAATGGTTTTTTACAAAGTTTGGTCATATTTTTGTATCATATTTGTACCGGAACTTAATTCGCGATGAAGTGGAACTTATGAACACTTATGACTACTTATGAGTCCTTAAATGATGGTAATGATGGTGATGAATAAGATTCAAAAACAATGTGAGATATGTGAAAAGCTGTTTATTCCGAAGGTAGTAAACTCTGTCTATTGTTCCAAAAATAGTCCCAATTACAGCTTCAGGTATAGATAAAGCTACGGAATATTTAATGCGTTCTTTTGCCATTTTAACAAATGGAACCTATGTTTTTATAACGGACGACAGTGGAATTGGTAACGATCACCTGGACCCCACTATTGGATATTTTAAAGTTGAAAAATTGAATGATTTAATGGTAAGACTGGTTGGTGAATATGATCCTTAAGGTTTAATTAATTAAAAATATGAAACGCGAAGCAAAAAAAAGGATTAAAAAACAATTGCTGTTTCTTCAAAAAAATAAAGACAATCTGGTAATTGATACCGACACGCACATTTCGGATGTGGAAAATTTGCCCGTTCCCTTAAAAACAAAATATCTCGAAACTGATAACTATTATCACGGCAAACCCATTTCTGCCGAAGAGCTTTTAAAGGAAATGGATTTGGCTGGCATAGATATGAGTCTGGTCTGGCAGAATCCTTCGGTCACCCTTTACGAAAATGACCGAAGAAAAAACTTTGAAACACTTTTAAATGCCAACCGGTATATTTTTGAATCCGGCGCAAAATGAATATAATATTGACAGTCCCGACATAATTTCTGTTTACAAGCGAATTGTAGAACTTGGCGGAATTCCGGCTTTTCATTTTGGTGGCGACACCCCTTTTACCCGTGTCGAAGGTTTCGAAAAACTGGCGATGCTCCATTCTGAACACCCGATTGTAGGTATTCACATGGGAGGAGGCGGTCCGTCGTATATCGAAGGGGAAGAACATTACCTTAAAGCCCGGGAATTGGGAATAAAACATTCCAATATCAAATTTGTCGAAAGTGCCAAACGCGACACACATATAGAAAGCGACCTCATTACCTATCAGTTGGCCGGGGAACCTTTTTCCAGGAATATTTTTTGTGCAAGCGATGCGCCTTACGGAAGACAAACGTGGAACTTCGGGGGCTTCAGAGCAATGCTGAAAAGTCTGACAGAAGGAGCTAAACATACCGACAGGCGGATACAACAAAATCAGGATTTATTTAACGATAATAATATTCAAAATTATCTGGGAAGAAATTTGGCAGAACTGGTCATTGAGGGATACAAAAAATTGCTAAGTTCCTATTAACAGGTTTATAAAGCCGGGGTTTAAATTGGAATTCCAAAAATCCGGTGGAAGGAGAAGGGAAAGACAGCTTTGTGGTCGTGAAAGGCGTGAAGGGATAGTTAACAGATTTATCATAAAAGGAAAAGTTCAATGCAGGAATTGATAAAATCATTTACTTTTGTCTATGTCGTGACGATTCATAAAAAGTATGCAACAGTTACTAAGGAAGTGGCGGAATTTGTGAAAAAGAAGTTTTTAAATAAATGACCAAAGAAGAACTAATACAAAAACTCACATCTCTCGAATGGGAAGATTTTGAGGTAAAGGCTGCAAAAAGCGAGCTACCCAAATCGGTTTGGGCAACGGTTTCTGCTTTTTCAAATACCAGTGGCGGTTGGATTGTATTAGGGGTTAAAGAAAAAGGGAATGACTTTGAAATAACAGGTGTCGGAAATGCTGAAAAACTGGAACTGGATTTTTTGAATACGCTCAGGGGAACCAAGTTCAATGTGTTTGTAGGTACCAAACAGGAAGTGTATCAATTCGATGACAAAACCGTTTTGGCATTTTATGTGCCCGTGCATAAAAATAAACCCGTTTATTTTAACAACCAGGGCAATACCTTTATTCGACGAGGTAGTGCCGACCAAAGAGCCACACAGGAAGAAATTGACAGCATGTTGCGTGACCGGGCTTTTGGCACAAAAACAGCAGAATTAGCTCCGGGAACCAGTCGTGACAGTTTAAATAATACATCATTGAACCGCTACCGGGATTATATGGCACGGTTTAATCCCAATGCAAATTATAACCGATTCGATGAAGCTGAATTTTTAGAGAAGCTTCGTATCATGGAAACCGGGAAATGTACCTATGCCGGATTGCTCATGTTTGGAAAGCGGGAAGTTATTGAAAAACATTTTAGCTATTTTCGCGTCGATTTACTGGAAATACCGGGCACATCTTACTCCGATGCCAAACTACGCTATACCTTCCGTATTGAAGAACAGGAAAACCTTTGGGAGTATTATTTTGAATGTTTCAGCCGATTAAAGCAAAAGGTAGATGTGCAATTCTCACTTACTTCAGAAGGCTTCGGACAGGAATTATCACCTGGGCTAGAAAGTATTCGTGAGGCTTTGGTAAATGCTGATGCATACGGATTACTTTTCTCCGGCATGCCCGCGTATCCGCATATTTACCAACCACATTGAGTTTTACAATCCCGGAGGATTGCCCAAACCTTTTGAGGAACTGAAAAGCAAGGATATTTCATTGCCGCGGAATCCCATTCTTGCAAAGTTATTCCGAATGGTTAAACTCGCTGAGAATGCAGGTTTTGGATTCGATAAAATCGATGAGAACTGGAAAGCCTATAATTCTACTGTACCGGATTACCAGATTGAATTTGACTCAGTAATCGTAGATTTTAAAATGGAGGCTGAAGAAAGTGTCGGGGAAGTGTCGGAGAAAACGTCGGAGAAAACGTCGGAGAAAATTCTAAGTATGATGAAAGACAATGAAAATATTACCATTGCCGAATTAACTGAAGCTATTGGTGTTTCTTCACGTTCAATAGAACGAAATATTGATAAATTAAAGCAAGAAGGAAAAATAAATAGAATTGGCGCGGATAAAGGCGGTTACTGGCAAGTGATTGATTAAAAATGACGGTGCCGGAATTGATACCTTATAAATGTGATTAATTGCGTAGTTGGACTACTCGTTTTTGAATAATTTTAAAGTATTTAATTCCAAGCTTGTATTTTTGTTGAACTGAGTGGCATGAGAACAGCCTCAATAAAAGCAAAAAAAAGGCACATTTGTACAGGAAAGCTGTAATGTGCTGATAATGTGCATGTGTTATTTTTGAGGAGGTCAAATGGAGTACGATTATTAAAAAAGATAATCAATAATTAGTAAAACGCAGTAAGTTTTTGACTTACTGCGTTTTTTTGTTTTTTGAAAATTATTTTCCAGAATGGTTTTTTACAAATTTTGGTCATATATTTGTACCGCGCGCTATTTGATGTTATTGCCCCGTATCTTTAATACCATACTCCAATCACATAATTTTTTTGCTACCTGTGGAGTAACTGAAATATACAATGGGATTCGATCGGTAATGCCGCCATTAATGACTCTTTGGAATCTTTCTTTTGAGTTTATTTGTCTCCTTTTTCATTATTCTTTTAATAATGTAAGTCAATTACCTCTACAGGTATTCATTATAGATTTTTACAATTCAACAAACTTTATAGCATCTGCAAAAATAATTTCTATGTCTGATTTACTCGACAGTTCAACAAGCACAGTATCACGCGAAAAATAAAATGATCCGAGGTGGCTCCAGCCTTCTTCGGCATTTTGGACTGACAAACCCAGTTCTTCGGTCCTGTTTTTATCTTGAATAGTGATGTTGTATTGGCCACTGCCATATTTCAACCTGTTTGATTTGTAAAGGTGATATTGTATATCATAATATTCGGATTTGGTAATAGGAACATGCCATCTGGCTTTCAAATTACCATTACCTGATTTAATATAATAGGCAGAGAGAATATATTCGCCGAAAAAACCTGAACTGATAATGGAAGTCCAGGTTGTTGATGGCCACCAATAGCTTATAGTTGAATACTTTTGTGTCTCTTTTTTCTCCTTCAATTTTAAAACTTTTTATTTCCAAACCTCTATTCATGCTGAAAATGAGCTTTTGCAGGGATTTATCATTATCATTTTCAAGTGTAATTTTCGAACTGGCTTCAAGTGAATTTTTCCGATGTGTCAGAAAAATGGTATGAGACAAAGTAGCAGGAAGTAACTCCTTCACATAAGTGTTATTTAGTGTAATCGCATCATTTCGTAAGTTTGCATTGATTTTGAACCGGGCGATGTGTTGATATCCCAATAAGCAACCCGCCATAAAGGAAATTATGGCAAAGATGAGTGAAAAAATAATAATGATTTTTGATTGCTGAAGTCTGTTAAAAATGACAATAGTAAAAAAAACAAAGCTTATTCCAAACGAAAAATAAATCCCCCGGTGGATGAGTACCCTATTGAAATTTCCCATTCCTGCAATATCTGAAATGATCATAGGAATATTGAAGGTCATGTAGTCGAAAATATAATAATATTTGTCCTGTAGAAAAAAAAGTGTAATACTTATATAGCCAAAAATAATTATAAACGTGATGGCCTGGTTACGGATAATGCTCATCAGTAAAAAAGAAAGTCCCATGATAAAAACCAGCGTAGGAAAGCTTATAAGTATCAGGTAAATGATATAAGCCGGCCAGTTAATGGTTGTTTCCGGTGACAACAGATTAAAAATGAGAGCCATTATTAAAGCGGCAATGTTCAGCAACAAAAATACCTGAAGGTTCCCCCATATTTTCCCAATAATATATTCCCCGTTTGTTATAGACCGGGTATAAACCACATCAGTAGTGTCTAAATTTTTATCCCGTTTCAGAAAATCAGATGCAAGAAAAACGGCACAAATGGCCTGGGTCAAATTTAAAATAAGCAAATTTGAATAGGGTATTGCTGCCGAAATGCTTCTTATAGCCCAACCTGTATCGCCTCCACCTTTAATAATAAATACCAAATTCATCACAAAAAGGAGAAGTAGCGATATTACGCTGAATATACGGAAAAACCAGCTTCTTAACAGTGTCTTTCGTTCGTATTTGGATATAGTGAGTATCTTGTGCAGTAATACCATTTTTATGATGTGTAATCGCAATTATGTGTTGAACTTTACCTCACCGGTGTACGATGGTTTTTGAGGTCACCGAGAACCAGTATTTTTGAGGCATTTCATAATCTTATCCTGACAAATTTAAAAAAAGATTTTACCAGGAAGCGATTTCACTCAATTTAAGTGAAAGGACACGGAAAAGTTACTGGTGGCACATTGTTAATTATAGTAACTTTTGCAAAAAAGATCCGGAACACACGGGAGTTGAAGAACTCAGGGCCTGTTTTCAAAGTTTGCTCGCCGAAGATAACTACAAACCGGAAATGTATCAATTTGATGATAAGATTCCGGATTGCCAAATTGAATTTGATTCGTAATCGTTGATTTTAAGATGGAAGCTGAAGAAAGTGTCGGGGAAAACGTCGGGGAAGTGTCGGGGAAAATCATAGTAAAGTGAAAATGCCAACTTGTTTGTACCATATTTATATGAAATAATCAGTGATTTCATATGATTAAAATTGACTATTTTCAAAGGTATCATATGGAACTCGCACATGTTTTAATCATACTCTTGTATGCCTTCGCACTGATGTGCTAGGGCATACAAGTGTGATTTTACAATCATGCTCGTTTCAATTGAAATAATTTTGCCGTATCAATAATTTGAGAGATTATTAAGAGTTAATCCTGTTATACTGCGAGATATAAAATAAATCGATTATTTTAGAGTTAATGATTAAAAGATTTTTATGAAGAGACTAATACTGTTTTTAATATTAATATTCCCCTTAAGTCTTTATTCCCAGGTAAACCAGGTTGACTCTCAAGGCAGAAGGCAGGGAGTATGGCAAAAAAAATATCCGGATGGAAATCTGATTTATGAAGGTCAATACAGGGATGGGGAGCCGGTGGGTGTCTGGACAAGGTACCATGAAGGAGGACAGATCAAAGCAAAAATTCAGTATGCTGAAAATTCTGATTCAGCATCTGTTACATTGTTTGATCCGGCGGGTACCAAAATATCTGATGGTACTTATGTGAATGAAAAAAGAGAGGGATTGTGGACTTTTTTTTCCGGTGATATTATGATTTCAACCGAGGAGTACAAGGACGGAGATAAACATGGCATTTCAAGAAAATATTATCCTACAGGTGAGTTGCTGGAAGAGGCAGAGTGGGTAAAAGGCAAACAGGATGGCAGGTACCAGGTTTTTTTTCAGAACGGACAGCCCTATATGCAGTGCAAATTCAGTGATGGTAAACGTAACGGACTGTGCCTGGTTCGTTTTGAAAACAATCGCATTGAGATGGAGGCTTACTATGTCGACAACCTGCGGCATGGAGAGTGGAAATTTTATAATGATAAGGGTGACTACCTCTACTCCCTGGAATATGACCACGGTAAACTTCTGAATCCGGAGGTCAGGGACAGCATTGATAATATAAATATGCAACAACTGGAAAAAGGGCGCCAATTTCTGACTGACCCTGAAAAATACATTAATAATCCCACAGAATATCTTATGAATCAGAGATGGTAATCTTTTTTCTGCCCGGAATAATTTTATAAGGACAATCTGTTTAGTGTTCCGGAGAATGCAGACTGTTGCAGCAATCCCGCAGTAGCGGTATAAACCTGTTAAGTGCATAATCATAAATTGGATCAGAAATGCAAAAAATCATTTATTATTGTTTAATTTGCACCATATTTACGAACAATATTTTATATAATAACCGGATGAATAAAGTAGTTTTTCCTGTCATGATAGCCGGATTGCTATTTCTGTGTATATCTGCACACGGGCAAAACTATTACCGGATATCATTTACCGATAAGGACAATACTCCCTGGTCGCTCGCCAGACCGGAACAGTTTCTTTCAGAGAGGGCCCTGGAACGTCGTCTCAGGCAAAAAATTGCCGTCGATTCCCTCGACTTACCTGTTGATCCGCAATATATTAAAGGAGTACTGGATATTGGATGTACATTTATTCATTCCTCAAAATGGCTGAATGGCATAACAGTTAAGGCCGGATCGGAAAATTTTCAGGAGAAAGTATGTAAACTGCCGTTTGTTAAAGAGATACAACTCACAAAAAGGACATTAGGAACAAAAAGTGCTGTGAATAAGTTTGCCGATCCTTACGCTCCTGGTCATATTCTGGAGATTGACACAACAGTGTACGGCTCTTCTGCATTTCAGGTCAGTCAGTTGAACGGACAGTTTCTTCATAACAATGGATTTAAAGGAGAAGATATACATATTGCTGTTCTGGATGCCGGGTTTTATAAGGTTGATCAATATCCGGCTTTTGACAGTTTATGGACTGACGGCCGTATACTGGGCACAAAGGATTTTGTTGAACCGGGTTCTGATATCTTTGAAAAACACTACCATGGCATGAGTGTACTCTCCATTATGGCGGGAAATATTCCCGGGAAGCTCATAGGTACTGCTCCTGAAGCCTCTTACTGGCTGATCAGAACTGAAGATATCAGCTCGGAATTTTTAGTCGAGGAGGATAACTGGATTGCAGGAGCGGAGTTTGCTGACAGTGTGGGTGCAGATATAATAAACTCCTCGCTGGGTTATTTTTTATTTGATGATCCGGCAATGAATCACACTTACTATGAGATGGATGGAAGAACTACAAGAGTTACCAGAGCTGCAAATATTGCGGTCTCAAGGGGCATGTTGGTTTTTTCAAGCGCCGGCAATGAAGGGAGCGAAAGCAATAAATGGAAATATATAATTGCGCCTTCAGACGGAGACAGTGTAATTGCCGTCGGAGCGGTAAATAAGGAAGGAGTGGCGGCTCCGTTTACTTCATACGGACCTGCATCTGATGGTGATATTAAACCAAATGTAGTGGCAATTGGATGGAATACAGTTGTTCAGAAAAGCGACAGGACAGTGGGGACCGGTAACGGAACATCATATTCCTCTCCTGTTATGGCAGGAATGGCTGCCTGTCTCTGGCAGTCTAATTTACATTCCAGTGCCTCTGAAGTTAAAAGTGCGATAGAAAAAAGTGCTCATCTCTATCATAATCCTGATTCAGTTTTAGGATATGGTATTCCTGATATGAGAATGGCTGACCAAATTCTGGGTGCTGCAGTTTTTGAACAATGGAAGAATCCGGGTAACTGGTTAGCCTATCCAAACCCTGTTAGTGATTATCTGGTTTTGCAAAAGAGGATCAAATCATCAACGGGCACTGTTCAGATAGCATTTTATTCACTTGATGGCAAAATGATCCGCAATGAGATAAGACCTGATGAATCAAGAATAGTACTGAGAAATCTGAATATGCTTAATCCGGGCATTTTCCTTATGCAAATAATCTCAGATAATTTAACAGAAACCATCAAAATAAAAAAAATTCCCTGAAAGGATGGAGCATAAGCTTACACTTTTTGAATTAAACCAATGGATAAAAGAGGCACTTAACGATGCAATTACGGGAAGTGTATGGGTAATTGCAGAAATAAGTGAACTAAATGAAAACAGGAGCGGACATTGTTATATGGAGCTGATTGAGAGAGAAGGAAGTAGCACCACAGCGAGGAACAGGGCAATAATATGGTCATACACCTACAGAATGCTGAAACCATATTTCGAGTCATCAACCGGACAACTTTTCACTCAGGGATTGAAAATACTGGTAAAGGTCAATGTGGAGCATCATCCACTCTATGGATTGAGTCTTATCATTACAGATATAGAACCTGCTTATACAATAGGGGAGATGGCCCTGCAGCGCAAGGAGATCATAGAGAGACTGAAAGCAGAAAAGGTTTTTGACATGAACAGGGAGTTGGCACTACCCCTCGTTCCGCAGCGGATTGCAGTTATCTCCTCAAGAACGGCAGCCGGTTATCAGGATTTTATCTCTCAGTTAAATAATAATCCTGCAGGAATAAAATTTTATACATGCCTTTTCGGAGCTTATATGCAGGGTGATGAGGCTGTCCCATCTATTATCAGTGCGCTCGAGAAAATATTCCGGTATGAAGAGCTGTTTGATGTTGTAGCAATTATAAGGGGCGGGGGGGCGACTGCCGATTTGAGCTGCTTCGATAATTATGACCTTGCTCTTAACATTACTCAGTTCCCTTTACCGGTAATAACCGGGATTGGTCATGAAAAGGATGATACAATAATTGATCTGGTGGCACATACAAGATTAAAAACCCCAACGGCAGTGGCTGAATTTTTTATCAACGGGGCAGAAGCGTTTTATGACAGACTGTCACATTTAAAAGACAGGACAGTAGATATTGCAGAGGAGATCATTGAAACAGAACAAAATAATCTTGAGTCATATGCCGGTGATATCCGTCAGTATGTTTCACTGTTTGTTAAGAACAAGAATAATTACCTGATAAGAAGAGTGAATATGCTTCAGCACGGTGTGTCAAATTACGCATTTAATAAACGATATAAGCTGAATAACTACAGGCACACCATGAGGTCAGCATATTCCAAATGGTTATCACGAACAAATAATAATTTAGACAGAGACAGGGACAGACTATCGGGGAGATTTAAGGGTATTCTTATAACAGAGTATGATAAATGCAGACGCATCAGGGAGAAATTAAACAATTATACTGAAAGGTTTTTTGCCAAAAAGCATGAGAAGATGCGCATGAATGAAAAGGCAGTTAAGCTTCTTGATCCGGCCAATATTATGAAAAGAGGATATTCTCTTTCATTGTTAAACGGGAAAATTATAAAATCAGCAAAAACCTTAAATCCTGATGATGAGATGGAAACCAGGTTTAGTGACGGAAGGGTTTTTAGTAAAATTATTAAAAAATAACATCATGACTATTAAGAAAATTTCTTATAAAGAAGCAGTAGCAGAAATTGAAGAGATACTTGAAAAAATTGAGCATGAAGATTATGATGTAGATGAATTAACTGAAAAAGTGAAGAGAGTATCATTGTTGCTGAAAATATGCAAGGATAAACTCACACAAACCAACGAACAGGTTGAGCAGATATTAAAAGAGATTGAAGAGTAATTATTTTTGAATCAGTCAGTCTTTAATTTTAATCAGGTTAGAACCCAATTCAGGGAAGACTGTTTTCATTGTTTAAAATTCATCGATATGTACACCAAAGAGCAGGTTGCACAAACAATTGATCATGCAGTATTAAAACCAGATCATACAGATCATGACCTGGAGAGACATGCCAGCATGTGTATCAGAAACAAGGTTTACAGCATGTGTGTGAAGCCATGTCATATAAAGAAAACCAAAGAATTGCTTGCAGGCAGCGGGGTAAAGACATCCTGTGTTCTGAGTTTTCCTCATGGGGCTGATACAATTCATGTTAAGACTATGCAGGCAAAAGATGCAATTGATAACGGTGTTGATGAGATAGACATGGTAATGAATATTGGTAAATTTTTGGGAGGGGATTATGGGTATGTTTTAAAAGAGATTAAGTCGGTTACAGACATAGCCCACAGGGAAGGGGTATTGGTAAAGGTAATTTTGGAAACCGGATTTCTCAATCAGGAACAGATTGCCGAAGCATGCAGACTGGCTGTGAGGGGAGAAGCTGATTTTGTAAAAACATCAACCGGATTCGGACCGGGAAAAGCCGCTCGAGAAGCTGTGGAGATAATGCTTAAAACTGTAGGAAAGAGAGCAAAGGTAAAAGCCTCAGGAGGAATTCGCACTGCGGAAGATGCCGTTGCTTTTCTTGAGCTGGGGGCTGTGCGTCTTGGTATCGGCTCTACTGAAGAGGTATTATCCGGCTTCAAAATTTGAATATTGAATTATATTATAGGTTTAAGAGGCAAATTCCCAAATATTTTATTTTTATTAGTGCTTCAGTTAATAATTATATCTTTATAATTTTATTTCTGTTATTTTGATGCAGATTTTTAGGTGTTAATGCCTGATATATTTTTTCAATTTGATTATTGATGTATTTTTTAAACGGAGATCGTCTTTATATAGAACCCGGCAATAGTTATGCTTCATTTGATGAGCAGTTATCAGACTGTTTGGATAAAGTTTCACTGATTAACGGAGGAAAAAAAATATTTAAACTTAATTTTTTTGCAGATATTCCTTCAGATGATTTTTATAATGAATTTTCGTCAAAAATTTATGATTTAGTAAGATTCAAATTCGGAATTCCTGTTGTAACCGGCATAATTTCACAGCCTCCTGTCGGCTGCAGTGTCCTGGTGGAAGCGTTTTATTACGATCCCTCTCTCTGGACTCCCTGTTTTATAGATGAAGTATGTGGTCAGGCTATGTTATTCAGAAGAGAAAATGCAGAGGTTCTCATTGGCAATACACAATCCTCAGCCCATAAATTTTGCCGGCTAAATGCCAAGGCGGCAATGACTTGTCTGGGTAAATTGCTGGATAAGGTTCATCTGCCGGTTAGTTCTGTTATCAGACAGTGGAACTATATTGAAGATATCCTTGGTCATGATTACGGACTGCAGAGATATCAGGAATACAACAATGTACGTTCGGCCTTTTATTCAGATCATTTTAATAAGACGGGCTTTCCGGCAGCAACAGGAATTGGCATGAACAGGGGCGGAGTGATCATAGAATTTGTCGCTGTAGCTGGTGGTACAGCAAATTCACAGCCTCTTGATAATCCAAACCAGGTGGCTGCCCATAGTTACAGTAATGATGTGCTTGTCGGTGAGAAGTCATTCGGGAAATATTCCCCAAAGTTCGAACGGGGAAGGTATCTGGAGCTATTCGACAAGAAGCTGATTTTTATTTCAGGCACTGCATCTATAAGGGGGGAGAAAACAGTTGGCGCCGGCAATCCTGCCCGGCAAACGCGGGTGACAATAGAAAATATCAGAAAGTTATATGCTCCTGAAGTACTATCGGTAATTTCAAAAGAGAATCTGCAGCCAAAATATGGCCATGCCAGGGTATATATAAAAAATCTAAGTGACTACGAAGTGATAAGGAAAATTTTCAGAAGAAGTTTTGGTGAATTGCCTGTCGTTTACCTGGTAGCTGATATTTGCAGGGATGACCTTCTTGTGGAGATTGAAGGAAAGGTAATCCTTGAATAAAGCAATCCTCAGGATCGTTTATTGCAACCCTGAGGATTGAACCGCTCATGATTAAAATTTAATATCTGCACCAATCATGAAATGCCGGCCTGCCTGTGGAAAATAGCCGTCCATTTTATATCGCTCTCCATTAAGTAAATATGAGTAAACCCAGGCATTACTCTCATATTTTTCATTAAACAGGTTATTAACCATTAGTCTGAACTTAATATTTTCGAAGAAGCCTGTTTTTAATGAATACCCGATCTGGATATTATTAACGAAATATGGATCAATCGTTCTGTCTTCACCTGATGTATTATCTATATACTGTTTGCCAACGTATGAGGAGACAAACTGAATCTCCACTCTCTTTGCCGGCTCACAGAGAAGCTGACTGTTGGCTGTTATATTTGGTGAAAAAGCTATATCAGTAGTACCCAGATCAAACGATGCCTGACTTCCTGTATCCCAGTTATCGACATATTCTGTAAAATTTTTAATCTTATTCCTGCTGAATGTTGCATTGCCGTACCACTCAAGGTTTGGTAATACTTTTATACCTGTCTGAAGCTCTGCGCCAGCCCGGTAGCTGTCGTCAACATTTACCATAATCGGATTGCCTACATTATTTATCTGTCCGGTTAATACAAGCTGATCATCATACATCATATAATAGAGATTCAGACTACCGGTAAATATTGTTGATCTGAAGTTATATCCCAGTTCAAGATCATACAGAGTTTCGTGCACCGGCTGTTTGTCGTCCGGATCGATATCAGTATAAGCTACCCTGTTAGGCTCACGGTTTGCAACAGAAAATGAAAGATACACTTTCTGGTTTGCGGCCGGTTGATAGAAAATGCCCGTTTTAGGATTGAAGAAATCAAACTTGTGTTTTTGTGAAATATCTCTCAGATCATCATCAGTTCCGTCTATAGTGTAATTAATGTGCCTGTACTGAAGATCGGCAAATAAATTTAAGTGATCTGATAACTTGTAGTTGTATTTTAGATACATGTTGAGATCTCTTTTCAGACCGTTATTTCTGTACCACTCATGATTGTGACCGGCATTTCCTAAAAATTGAGCCCAGATGACATTCCCGTAATGATTTCCGTCATATGTATTCCAGCCTCCTCCCAGCACCATATCTCTTTTTACATTTTCATAATTCAGAGAAAAGGTGACTCCGTAAAAATGGTTATCCAGCCATTTACGATTCACCAAATCGGTCGATTCAATAATCTTTTCGCCTGCCCCGATCTCCTCAAGCAGATAATCTGCCAGATCCTCATCCGGTTTGTAATTTTCATAATAGCCTTTTCCCCGTGTATAATGAGCGGATGCATTCAGATTCATCATCTGACTGAACTTATGAGAAAAGTGCAGTTGATAGTGGTCCTGCCCGTATAAGTCGATTTGGTTATCATATGTGTAATAGTTGTATGTCCTGCTGTCAGAATTTATCATATGACTGGTCTCCTCTTCAGAATATAACCAGTGTTCTTCATAACGCTTCATTCCTTCCAGGTCATTTTTAAGTCGTACCGAGGGCACTCCCTGCCACGACTGGTAAGTTTTTTCCAGACCTGAAAATACATTTGTTTTGATAACAGTATTTTCTGAGTGATAACCGCCTGATACAAAGAAGGACTTTAGATCAGAGAAGGCCCGGTCGATATATCCTTCTGACGATATCATTGAAAGACGGGCATCAATTGTGAACTTCCCGTTTAACAATCCGGTTCCTGCTATCAGGGTATTTTTTAATGTACTAAATGTTCCGGCTGTTGTTTTATATTCGGCATAAGGATCTTTTTTAAGGGTGTGGGTTTGCAGATTTATTGTTGCCCCAAAGGCAGCAGCACCGTTGGTTGATGTCCCGACTCCCCGCTGGATTTGAAGATTTTCAAGCGATGAGGCCAGATCCGGCTGGTCCACGAACCATGTACCATGGGATTCGGCATCATTAAGAGGTATTCCGTTAACCGTGATGTTAATACGATTCATGTCGGTTCCCCTGACGCGAAAGTTTGTATACCCGATGCCTGCTCCTGCATCTGAAGTAGCAACAAATGACGGAGTTAACTGCAGCAGGTAAGGAATGTCCTGTCCCAAATTGCGTAAGGCAATTTCATCTCCGCTTATATTTGTATAAGCTACAGGTGTTTTATCTTTTGCCCGGGTGGCTGTAACAACAACTTCATCGGTCATTACAGAAGCCTGTTCGAGATCAACAGTAATGTCTCTTTTTTCAGGTATACTAACTGATAATTTTTTTGATTCATATCCTATAAAGGATATTTTCAGTTGATAGTCACCCTTTCTGAGATTGACAAATTCGAAGCTGCCATTGCTTCCTGACGATGTTCCCTGAAAGGTGTTTAAGATTACTACACTTGCACCGGCCAATGGTTCTCCGTTACCGGTGACAGTTCCCCTTAAGCTGTATTGCCCGTAAGCGGCAAACACTATTAACTGCCACAGCAGCCAAATACTTAAATGTTTCATTTTTTTGAAAATTTTGGTTATTATTCTAACCAATGGAGTGGGACGAATCCCTCTTTGCCCTCCCTTCGCCGGCATTATCCGGATCAGGTTCAGTGGGTATAATCTCAGCCCTTAATAATGAGGCACCCCCATTGCATTTATCTATGCAAAATTACAAAAAATCTTACAAATAAAAAAAATCTGAAAAGTATTATATATTGAAATCCAGATCTGAAAACAGATGTTTCCTCTGAATGAAGAATTTCCACATTATACTCCTCCTGAATATTTCAGGATGCTTTTTTGTATTATTAAACCGTTGCAGCTCTTTTCTTTTATCAATAAGGTTACTGAGATTTTTACAGAGATCTGAATGAGCTCTGATGACCGCATGGAATTCTTTAAAATTAAAGCCTGCAAGAAATTTAACTGCTGCCACCCAGTCTAATAAGATACGTGTAAAGAATATACGACGGAACTGGGGGGTTGACAGGTTTTTAAAGAGCATGTACTGGTTATTACGGAAGTTCAGGAACACCTTTTGGGGACTGTTATACGGTAATGTTCCGCCTCCAAGGTGATAAACAACACTGTTTGGCTGATATATAATTTTATATCCCCGGTTTTTAAGTCGCCAGCAAAGATCAATTTCTTCCATATGAGCCCAGAAGTCTTCATCAAATCCCCCTGCTCTGTTGAATGCTTCAGATTTTACGAACATACAGGCTCCGCTGGCCCAGAATACAGGAGTGGATTTATCGTACTGACCATGGTCAGACTCCATCCGGTTTAAGATACGTCCCCTGCAAAAGGGATATCCGAAGAGATCAATAAAACCTCCGGCAGCCCCTGCATACTCGAATTTATCCGGCTGATTATAGCTAAGGATTTTAGGTTGAACAACTGCGGTCTCTTTATCTTCTTCCAGAATCTTTATGCAAGGCTCCAGCCATCCCTGACTTACCTCAACATCTGAGTTAAGAAGAATAAAATACTGAGCATCGATTTGTTTTAATGCAAGGTTATAACCCCGGGCAAATCCATAATTTTTTTTCAGATCGATTAATTCAACCGCCGGGAATTTTTCCTGAAGATATTGTATTGAATTATCCGTTGATCCGTTATCTGCAACAATTATTTTTGTGTCGTCACGATCAGAATACTTTATGACTGAAGGCAGGAATGTATCAAATAGCTTTTTACCGTTCCAGTTAAGTATTACAACGGCTGTTTTTTTCTTTTCTGTCATGCCTTTGCTTAAGAGGTAAGTAATCTTGCGATAATTCCGGCAAGGGTTTCAGGATCAATGGTATTGATAATTTTTGAAATTTTCCCCGTTTTCTCCGGGTCATCTGAATTTACGAGAATATCAATCTCTTTCAATTGTTTCCCGGTCAGTTCATCTTCCAGCAGTTCTTTAATCTTTAGGTTCTCCTGTTTTTCTGCCGGTAATCCAAGACTCTCCAACTCAGCAATAATTGCCTCTAATATCTCTTTTGCCTGTATCCTGACCGGATCCTTATCCTTTTCAGAACCGGCAGCAACTGTGTCACGAAGACTCCAACTGGAGTAATCATAGTGAAGGTCTTTGATCATCTTTAAACCCGGACTCTCCTTCCCGAATATACGCTCCAGAAAGATTACAGTGCGGTTTTTCCAGGCTTCAAGATCGAACTTTTTGTCGTCAAGCCGTTCCAGTTGTTCTTTGAGAAGTGATATCTCTTTTTCAGCCATCTTATCACTAATTTTACTGTGTAAAAATATACCGGAAAAATACAACTAAAAATTGTATTTTCAATCTTTATTTTTCAGTCAGGCTTTTCCCAGGTATTTATGGATGATATTGTAGAATGTATCAAAAAAGTTGCTGCCGGCAGCAATAATTTCTCCTCCGAACAGCCAGTCGTCTTCTCCGTTAAAGTCTGTTACAATACCACCTGCCTGTTTTACTATGAATGCACCCGCCGCTACATCCCAGGCATGCAGTGCATGTTCATAAAATGCATCGAACCTGCCTGCAGCAACATAAGCCAGATCTGTTGCAGCTGATCCGAAACGTCTCAGTCCGCGGGTCGATTTCATCAAAACCTTCATAGCTTCAATATAATCATTGAGCCTCTCAAAATTATAGTAAGGCATTCCGGTCCCAATGAGAGTATCCTCAGGTCTGGAGGAGTCTGATACTTTTATCTCCTTTCCGTTGAGAAATGCAGGACTATCTTTCCATGCACAGAACATCTCATTTTGTCCTATCTCATAAACAACTCCCATCACCATCTCGTTATCTTCCATCAGGGCGATACTTACAGCATGGGGTGCAATTTTGTGGATATAATTGGTTGTGCCGTCCAGCGGGTCTATTATCCAGTTAAACCGTTCCGACCTTTCTTTTGCAGTTCCCTCTTCGGTAATGAATCCGCATCCCGGAATCAGTTTTTTCAGTTTCCTGACTATCATCTGCTCTGAAGTAGTGTCGACATAAGTCACCAGACTTGAAACACTTTTAAGCTCAATATCTCTTGTTGAAAGCCTGTCTCTTTCATTCCGGATGAAAGCACCAGTCTCTCTTGCTATCTCCGCAACATTTTCGCATATAATCTTGTAATCAGTCATTATTCGGAAATTTATGCAATTAAATAATATTTACCTTAACATATCCGCCTGGCATTATTTCTTCAAGCTTCACCTTTTTTATACGGTTTATAAGGTTTGGGCTGAATGGCGCCCCGACTTTAATATAATTTTCAGTAAATCCGGTAATCTCCCCTTCATGATCATCAGATTCGAACAGAACAGTTTTTTCATTTCCAAGGTTCTTTAAGTAAAAATCCCTGAGTTTTTTTTCTGACAAGTTGATATACAACTGTGTACGGTGCTTCCGGTCTCTCATGTCCACTTTCCCTGATAATTTAAGGGCTTGTGTACCGTTACGTTCCGAGTACGTAAATGCGTGAATCTGGGAGATATCCAGTTCCTTTATAAAATCATAGGATTCTCTGAAAAGATCTTCAGTTTCTCCATCAGTGCCTGCTATCATGTCAACGCCAATGAAAGCAGAGGGAATGAGGTTGCGGATACGGTTTACACGGCCGGCAAACAGCCTGGTATTATATTTACGTCTCATTGTCTCCAGTACTTTGTCAGAACCCGACTGGAGAGGAATATGGAAATGCGGCATTATCACATTTGATGAAGCTGTAAGTTCAATTATTTCATCTTTAAGCAATTCGGGTTCAATGGAACCAAGTCTGAGGCGTTCCATGCCTTCGATTTTCTCAAGTGCTTTCAGCAGGTCTGTAAAATTTTCACCTGTTGATTTGCCAAAATCCCCTATATTTACACCTGTAAGAACAATCTCTTTAAATCCTTCATTTACTGCCCTCCGGGCTTCATTAACAGTGTTTTCTATCGTGTCATTCCGGCTTCTTCCCCGGGCATAAGGTATTGAGCAATATGAACAGAAATAGTCGCATCCGTCCTGGATCTTCAGAAAACTTCTTGTTCGTTCACCATGTGAAAAAGCATTATGATATTCATTCAGCTCCCTGAGGGGGGAAACAATTATTTCAGCCTTCATCCTTTTTCTCATATCTCCCAGGGAGGAAGGTATATTAAATTTTTGTTTTGTACCCAAAATCATGTCCACCCCTTCAATGGTTTTTATCTCCTCAGGTTTTAACTGGGCATAACATCCTGTTACAATTACCATTGCATCCGGATTCCGTCTGACAGCCTGCCGTATAATATTCCGGCTTGCTTTTTCACCTTGTCTGGTTACTGCACAGGAGTTAATGATATAGAGATCCGCTCTCTCCCGGAATCCGACATGAGTAAATCCCATTTCATCCAAAGAGGCAGCTATTGATGAGGTTTCTGAGTAATTAAGCTTACAACCTAAAGTATAAAAAGCAACTTTTTTGCCTTTGTAAATCATTTAAGAAATTATAAATAAAATGCAAAGGTAGAAAAAAGTTGCTTATGGCAGATTTACAAAAGGTCGCTTGCTAATTCGGCAAGGTAGCTTCTCTCTCCCTTAACAAGGTTAATATGGGCAAAGATTTCCTGATCCCTCATTCTGTCGACCATATAAGAAAGGCCATTTGATTTCATGTCAAGGTATGGTGAATCAATTTGCTGCAGGTCGCCCGTAAAGATCATTTTGGTGCCTTCCCCTGCTCTGGTAATTATGGTTTTTATTTCGTGGGGAGTCAGGTTCTGTGCTTCATCAATAATGAAGAAGGCATTTGACAGGCTTCTGCCCCGGATATATGCCAATGGTGTAATAACCAGCTTGTCTTCTTTTTGCAGCTCTTCTATTTTTAAATATTCGGGACTACGCGGATTGAAGGCATGTTTTATTACAGCAAGGTTGTCAAACAGCGGTTGCATATAAGGGCTGATTTTTTCTGATGCATCTCCCGGCAGATAACCCAGATCCCTGTTGCTCAATGCTACAATAGGCCGGGCAAGCAGAATCTGGTCAAACGACTTATGAAGCTCTATTGCGGCGGCAAGGGCCAGCAGTGTTTTCCCTGTACCTGCCTTTCCCGTGAGTGCAACCAACTGAATATCGGGTTCCATAAGTACGCTGAGACTGAATGTTTGTTCAGCGTTTCGCGGCTTAATGCCATAAGCAGGTTTTTTTTCAATTCTGTTTATTCTGTTTGTTTTTGGATCAAACCGTGTCAGAACACTTGATCCCGGGCCTTTGAAAATAAGGCACTCATTTGCCTCCGGTTTTTGCTCCAGTTTCATCTCTTCCAATGGCAAAGAGCCCTTCTCGTAAAGAATGTCAATCAGTTTTGCATCGAAATTGTCAAATGTTTTTATTGTTTTGTCAAGTACATTCTCATCTTTAACCTGATCTGTCTTATAGTCTTCTGCTATGATCCCCAGCGACTTAGCCTTCATTCTCAGGTTTATGTCTTTACTAACCAGTACGGTTTTTCTCTTTGGATAAGTTTTGGAGGTATGATCGGCAATGGCCAGAATGCGGTGATCCGGAATATCCTCACGGAATGAAGCAATCATTGCTTCAGAAAAAGGTTTGCCTGTTTCGATGCGCAGTTTCCCCTTGCCTTTTCCCAGAGAAATGCCTCCGTTAAAAAGTTCATCACCCACTATCTCATCGAGAATACGTACAAATTCCCTTGCCTGATAGTTAATAAGATCATTTCCTCTTTTGAATTTATCCAGTTCCTCCAGAACAGTTATGGGTACTATTATGTCGTTATCCTGGAACTGGTAAATACTTGTGTGGTCATGTAAAATTACATTAGTGTCAAGAATGAAAATTTTACTTTTACTGCTTTGGCTTAACATAGTATTTTTATTAAATTTTTCTAAATGTAGATAATTTTGACTTAATTTTTCAAGCGCATATCATTTTTTAATAAACTTGCAGCGGTTAATAAATATTTTTAAAGTTGAACTATTCAGCCACACTTGATTTTTTATTCTCCCTGCTTCCTATGTTTCAAAGGATTGGGCCGGCAGCATATAAAAACAGTCTTGATAATATTCTGAGACTTGATGAATTCTATGGTCATCCGCATGAAAAGTTCAGAACTATTCATGTTGGCGGCACAAACGGTAAAGGTTCAGTTTCTCATATACTTGCCTCTGTTTTGCAGTCTGCCGGATATAAAACCGGACTGTACACATCACCGCACCTGAAGGATTTCAGGGAGAGAATCAGGATTAACGGGAAGATGATCTCAAAGAGTGATGTAATAAGCTGGGTTAAGGATTTCAGGAATAGGAATATCCTTGAAGAGACAGATCCGTCATTTTTTGAGATCACGGTAGCTATGGCATTTGACCTTTTTGCCCGTAACCATGTTGATATTGCTGTTGTTGAAGTCGGACTGGGCGGACGGCTGGATTCCACAAATATTATTTTGCCGGAGGTTAGTGTGATAACGAACATCGGACTGGATCATACCTCTCTTTTGGGAGATACTTTAGAGAAAATTGCTGTGGAAAAGGCCGGGATAATAAAGCAGGGGGTTCCTGTGGTTATTGGCAGTTACCGGAATGAGACAAGTGCTGTTTTTGAGAGGGAAAGCGCCTTTAGAGATTCCCCGCTCTTTTTTGCCGATAAAGAGTATGCAGTAAAATATGCTTTGTCGGATATGAGTGGTAATCAGGTTGTCGCTGTCGAAAAAAACGGTGTACAGGTATTCCCCGGACTTAAACTGGACCTGAAAGGAAAATACCAGCATAAAAATTTGCCAACCGTCTTGAAAACTATTGATATACTTCAGGAGAAAGGCTGGAATATCAGTGAAAATAACGTTTACAGCGGACTTTCCCGTGTTGTGAAAAACACCGGATTGCAGGGCCGCTGGCAGGTTATCGGCAATAATCCGTTAATTGTGGCAGATACAGCCCATAATGCAGACGGCATATCTGAGGTAGTTAAACAGATAGGGCAGACACCATTCAGAAAACTCCATATTGTTTTTGGAATGGTAAGCGATAAAGATCCACAAGGAGTTTTAAAATTATTGCCAAAAGAAGCTGAATACTATTTCACAAAAGCCGATATTCCAAGAGCATTGGCTGAGGACAGTCTTGAAGCAGTTGCTTGTAAAATGGGATTGAAAGGTTCTAAATTCCATACAGTTGCTGATGCTTTTAAAGCTGCAGTCGGCAATGCCGGGAAAGACGATCTTGTCTTTGTCGGGGGCAGTACCTTTGTGGTTGCAGAGGTATTGTAAATTATTATTATGTACTAAAGTAAGAATTTTTTTTAAATTAGAAATATAATTAAGAAAATAATAAAGGTAATTCACAAAAAACAAAACCGGTTTAGAAAAAGATAGTTATGGTGGGTTTTTAATATTTACAGGTTATGTCAAATTCTTTTTGGTTTTACCTTCGATAGGGATTTCTGTAACGGGATCTGATTTGCTCCATCATTCTCTTATTTACTTCCCTTTCTATATGAAAGAACCGGATAATTTCTTTTGGTGTTAAGACTTTTTGGAACTCTTTGAAATAGGTTTCTCTCAAAGTTATCATTTTCTTAGCCCTCTCTGTTTGCATGAAATACAGTTTCGTGGCCTGATCATCAGTAAGGCTATCAGGTGAAATTCGCATTTCATTTATCAGTTTTCTGTCAAACAGTATCTGTTTTTCCTTTTCAAATTTTAAATAGACAGGCCGGAGTTGTTCCAGACGTTCCTTTTCCAGGTTCATTCTTTTAGCTATCTGGTTTAGGCGCATATTTGACATACGTTCATGAATTTGCACAAACCGTTCGCCTGGCTGGGCCGCTATCCATTCGCAATATAACAGTAATATTGCGGTTGTTATTATCATTTTTATTTTCATATTACTCTTCAATTAACAGGTTAATGGAAATTTCTGCTGAGATTTGTCCCGCCAATATCAAAAGTTCATCTTCAGTGAGAGTTGCAATCATATTTTCGAATGTCTCTTCCTCAGATTTCAGAATCTCTTTTGAGATCGGGAGTTGTTCATTTTCAATAGCTATCATGTCATAAACAGATAAAGATTCAATCATGCTTTTCAAATCTTTGTCAATTAATATTCCTGGTTCCGGAAGGTTTTTTTCAGTTTGAACAGCAATTTCTGTATTTTTTATTCTTATTAACTGGTATATATCAAGGGCAGTAAAGGCAAGTATAACCAGTACTGCTGCAGCTACTGAAGTCCATATAATAAGATTCCTTTTCTGTGACTTCCTTATTCTTATTTTAGCCTTTTGCAGGGTTTTTTCTGTTATTGAATCAAAAAAATCAGCAGGGACTTCGTAATGGATATGTTTACCGGTTTTTTCGAAAAAATTTTCATTTTCCATCATTCAGTTTCTTTTAAATAAGCTTTAATTCTTTCTGCAGCATAATGGTAATTGGTTTTCAACGCGTTTTCCGAGCTATTCAGGATATCTCTCATCTCTTTGTAACTTAGTTCCTCATAATATCGCATATTGAAAACAATTCTCTGTTTTTCAGGCAATTGTAAAATAGCATCCTGGAATTTCATCATAATTGTCTCCTCACTTTGCGAATTAATTGTTTTGAAATTGTTTATAACTGTTTTTGTAATTTCAGTAATTTGTAATTCTTTTTTCCTATTTTTAAAATGTCTGATGCATTCATTGGTAGCTATTTTGTAAAGCCAGGTATAGATACCGCTTTCTCCTTTAAAGTTATCCGCATAACGGTAAACATTGATAAACGTTTCCTGAAGAATATCTTCGGCATCTTCATGTGACACCACCAACCTTCGTATGTACCAGTAAATTTTTTCTTTATATCTGTTCATAAGCAATCTGAATCCGTCATCACGCGTCTTTTTGTCACGCAGCATTGATAACATTTGAAGATCTTCGTTTCGATTCATCCTTCAGTTTGCTTTTTGATAGTTAGAAAAGGAATAAACCTAAAAGTTAAACGTTTTAAAAAAAAATTGAAAATAAATTTTAACTTTTTTTGAAACCTGCTTTCAAAATATACAGTATTAATAATGTTATAAAAATGAAAGCTATGAAACGAATAGGATTTTTGTTACTGATCGGGATATTTTCAATAATGTTTATATCCTGTCAAAAGAATGAAGTTGAATTGATGTCAACTGAAGATTTAATTGAGCAGGAAGCTGAAATAGAGATCCTGCTGTCCGACATCGATGCATTTTCCGAAGAAATAATTGATGATCAGTTAAATTTCTTTAAATCAGCAACTATTAGTGTACCCGATGAAGATGATTCCTGTCCGGTGATAACTTATTACCGAAATTCCGAACCCCGGAAAATGATTATTGATTTTGGCAATGAATGTTTAGGAAAAGATGGCAGGACACGATCCGGTAAAATTATTATCGTATCCACCTCGTTTGAAAATATGACGGCTACCCGTACGAAAACATTTGAAAATTTTTCAGTTGATGGCCGAAGTATCGAAGGGGAAATTATCAGAACAATAACTCTGGTAAGTGAGAACCATTCCAGAATTGCAGAGGTTAAGGAAGATCTTACCATAACTATGGAAAATAAAATTGCTATACGTACCAGTTCTATGACACGGACTCATGAACCGGGCAGAATTTTCGACCGGAGTGATGATTTGATAAGTTCATGGGGCGAAGTTGTTACGAAGTGGCAGGACGGAAGTACATTTTCAAAAACTATAGCTGAAGAAAATCCGTTGGTTTTTAAAAGTATCTGCAGGCAGATAGTCAGTGGAATTGTATCAATTACAAGAGGTGAAAAATCCTGGAGTATTGATTACGGCCAGGGAGAATGCGACAACAAGGCAATCATCACTCATGACGGCGAATCGAAAGAGATACGAATTGGCAGGGGAAAATATTGAATATAGAACTAACATCAGGGAATTCCTGTATCCGTGAGATTTTTTTATAAGATATATTTGATCTGAAAAGAGCGCCTGGCGCCTTTTCTTTTAAAATAATACCGGGGAGACTGTAAAGCCTCTCTGAATCGTTATATTATACAGATTAATCCTTATTCAGCCATTAGATCATTAACGGAAATAAGAAATATTGCTATTGCAAATAACATGAAAGTTTATCCGGATCGTCAGGTTATCAATAATAATTTATATGATTATCCTTATGAAATCTGTGACAGAGATTCATTATTATTAAAAAATGTTATAAATTGAACTATAAAGTTTCACTGTGATCACATATTTTAAAAACAGGAGGTTATAAAAATGGAAGATTTAAACAGACGGGGGTTTATTAAAAATTCTGTAGTGGCCACTGCAGGAGTAGCCATAGGAGCACCGGCGTATATTAAGGGTTATGCTCAAATGCAGCCGAGCGATGTTATCAACGTTGCTGTTGTCGGGATAAGGAGTCGCGGTGGTTATTATTACGGAGGAACGGGACATACTGCAAATTACACAAAGATTAAAACTTCAAGAGTTGTTGCTGTATGTGATGTTGATGAAAATCTTTTTCCCATAGAGATCGGGCAAATAGAAAAGCTGGGAGGTTCAAAACCAAAAATAGTGATTGATTTTCGCGATCTTTGTGACGATAAGGATATTGATGTCATTTCCATTGCAACTCCCGACCATTGGCATGCACTTCAGACAATATGGGCATGCCAGGCAGGAAAGGATGTATATATTGAAAAGCCGTTATCGTGGTCACTTTTGGAGGGAAGGAAAATGGTTGAAGCTGCAAGAAAGTATAACAGGATTGTTCAGATGGGCACCAATCACCGCAGCAACAGGATGACTATCAAAGGCATTCAGTTGTTGCATGAGGGTGTAATCGGAGATATTTATTTGGGTCGCGCCACGATTTTCGGACACAGGGCAAATATTGGCAGAATTCCCGACATTCCTGTTCCCGATGGTATTCACTGGGATATGCACCGTGGTCCCGCCCCAATGATACCTTTCAATACGAATCATTTCCATTATAACTGGCATTGGTACTGGGATACAGCTACCGGAGAATTCGGGAACAACGGTGTTCACCAGGTTGACAGGATAAGGGTGGCGATGAAAATAAATGAACATCCTGTTAAAATAAGCTGTTGCGGTGGTTTTTATGCATGGGATTCAGACCAGGAAGTACCAAATCTGCAGGTCGGGACATTTGAATATGCAGACGGTAAAATAATTGAAATGGAAGTAAGAAGTTTGTTCACCCCGGAAGAGGAAGGTATGCTTTTCCTTGGCACTGAAGGATATGCCCAGCTTTCAGGCAGCAGTTTTAAAACTTTCATGGGTCCGAAAAAAGAACCTGGTTTGGACCTGACTATGAAAGATTTGGATCCGGATCCGGTTCAGGAAGAATATGAGAAAAGCAGGATTGCATTCCATTTTGTAAATTTCCTCGACTGTGTTAAGAGCCGGAAAAAAGAAGACCTGAATTCTGAAATTGAAGGAGGCCATCTGTCAACTGCAATTACTCATCTTGGCAATATAGCTTATAAAACCGGAAGAAAACTTGTATTTGACGGGAGGTCTGAAAAGTTTGTCAACGACAAAGAAGCAAACCGCCATCTGCATCGCGAGGTTGAAAGGAATCCTTTTATACTTCCGAAGGAGGTTTAATATATTTAGATATAATAGCAACTTTGGCAATCAATATGATTCGTAAAATACAATCTTTTTTTAATCCTGAGCAATTTCAGGGATGGTATAAGAAGAGACGCTATTTTGAAGGCTGGTATTATAAAATTGTCGATGTAAATGAAAAATATGCCTTTGCAATAATTCCCGGTATCGCTATGGATAAAAATGGAGAGAAACATGCTTTTATCCAGGTATTGGATGGCAGAAAACTAAGTTCCGGTTATCACAAATTTGATTTCGACTCATTTACTGCCAAACCCGGTAAATTACACATAACAATAGGGGAGAATATTTTTTCCGCGAATTATTTATATATAAATCTTTCTGAAATACAGGGAAAACTTGAGTTTCATAATATTATTCCATGGCCGAAACCCTTCTATTCACCCGGCATTATGGGACCATATTCATTTGCTCCTTTTATGGAATGTTATCATGGCATTGTCAGCATGGATCATTCGATTATGGGAAGAATAACTTACAATAATCAAAAAATAAATTTTGATCACGGCCGTGGTTATATTGAAAAAGACTGGGGAAGGTCATTCCCTCGTGCATATTTTTGGCTCCAGAGTAATCATTTCAGTCAGCCGGGAATTTCTGTTAAAGCATCAGTAGCCAAAATTCCATGGCTGAATAGTTTTTTTACCGGTTTTATATGTGGAATATGGCTAAATAATAAACTTATCCGGTTTACTACCTATAATAAATCAGTCCTGAGGAAGTCGTTTGCAAATGAAGAAACAGTGGAACTTGTAATGGAAAATAAGAGATATAGCATATCTATAATTGCCCACAGGGACCATGCAGCAGGGCTGGCTGCTCCGGTTCATGGTCTGATGACAGGACGTATTGAGGAAAGTATGAATGCAACACTTGAAATTATGCTTACTGACTTTGGTGAAAACCGGATAATTTTTAAAGATACAGGCAGAAATGCATGTCTGGAAGTAGCAGGTGATATTCAGGAAATATTTGTATAAAAGTCCCTCATTGTTGGGCAATATAGCCCCGAGAAAAATAACTTGAGAAAATATGCTAAATTTAAGCGTTGCCCCATGCAGAGAAAACCGTTATTTCTATGATGC
>ENA-OSEO01001320-OSEO01001320.1-sediment-metagenome-genome-assembly--contig:-NODE-1320-length-46214-cov-15.059562_pt1 | contig 46214 bp, 38 predicted proteins | sample MGYA00237883_ERZ534232 | MGnify/ENA metagenome assembly ERZ534232 | reverse complement strand
CGCTTCCAGGCGCTTCTCCGCAAGCTCGGCATCCTCCAGCCCGAAAACGGGATCGCCGTCACCCCGGAGCAGGCCGTTCAGGTCGCCCGCGCCATCGGCTTTCCCGTTGTGGTGCGCCCCTCGTTCGTCCTCGGCGGCCGGGCGATGGAGATCGTCTACGACGAACAGGATCTCCTCTACTACATGACCTCGGCTGTGGATGTCTCGCCCGGGAAGCCCATCCTGATCGACCGCTTCCTCGAAGACGCCACCGAGATCGACGTGGACGCCCTGTCGGACGGACAGGACACCCTGATCGGCGGGATCATGGAGCACATCGAGGAGGCCGGGATCCACAGCGGGGACAGCGCCTGCGTGCTGCCGCCCATGTCCCTCCCGCCCGCCGTCGTCGACGAACTGAAGCGGCACACCTGCGCCCTCGCAAGGGAACTCGGGGTGGTAGGCCTCATGAACATCCAATACGCAGTGAAGGACGGAGTCGTCTACGTGCTCGAAGTGAATCCGCGCGCCTCCCGCACCGTGCCCTTCGTCAGCAAGGCCACCGGTGTGCCGCTTGCGCGGCTCGCCACCAGGGTGATCATGGGAGCCGCGCTGAAGGATCTCGGGTTGATGGAAGAGGCCGCTCCCGCGCACGTCTCCTGCAAGGAATCGGTCTTTCCCTTCTCACGCTTCCCCGACGTGGACACCGTGCTCGGGCCGGAGATGAAATCGACGGGCGAGGTGATGGGCATCGACGCGACCTTCGGGCGCGCCTTCGCGAAGTCCCAACTGGCCGCCGGTCAGCGGCTGCCGGTTGAGGGCAGGGTCTTTGTGAGCGTCCGCGATTCGGACAAGCGCGACACCCTGATCAGAACAGCCCGTCTGCTGGCCGGGCTTGGCTTCGAGATCCTGGCCACGCATGGAACATCCCGTTTTCTGGAAGGGCACGGCATCGCCAACACCCCGGTCAACAAGGTCCGTGAAGGACGGCCGCACATCCTCGACATGATCAAGAACAGGGAGATCGCCCTGGTGATCAACACCACCAGCAGCAAAAAGGCCGTTTCGGAATCCTCGGCCATCCGGCGGGCGGCCCTCGCCCTCGACCTCCCGTACACGACGACCCTCGCGGGCGCGAAGGCGACCGCGCTCGCCATCGAGGCCATGGCCCAGGGGGATCTGACGGTGAAGACCATCCAGGAGTACCACACCCAACCTTAACCTCAACCAGGGGAAGTGCTCCGGCAGGTCCGGCCCTGCCCCGGATGCAGCAAGCCCCTTGAAACGATTGGAATCGAACCGTGCCGAACGACACCCGAGATACGTTGAAGCCCTGCGCGGACGCCCTCTGCCTGCGGCCCCACCTCCTTGAAGACCGGCCGCACGACGAGTGCGGCATCTTTGCCGTTTACAACCATGAGGATGCCGCCAAGCTGACCTACTTCGGCCTCTACGCCCTGCAGCACCGCGGGCAGGAGAGCGCCGGGATCGTCACCTCCGACGGCCGGCGCGTCCAGGAGCACAAGGCCATGGGGCTCGTCCCCGACATCTTCGACGAGCCGATCCTCAACCGCCTCAAGGGGCACATGGCGCTCGGGCACGTGCGCTACTCCACGACCGGCTCCTCGCTTCTCGTCAACGCGCAGCCCTTCCGCGTCCAGTTCTCGGGCCATTCCCTCGCCATCGCCCACAACGGCAACCTCGTCAACGCCAGGCAGATCCGCTCGGAGCTCGAAGATCAGGGCTCCATCTTCCAGACCAGCATGGACAGCGAGGTGGTCCTCCATCTGGTCGCCAAAAACCTGCGCGACGGCCTCGAAAAGGCCCTCACCGAGACTATGCAGCGGGTCAGGGGCGCCTATTCGATGGTTCTCATGACGGAGGACAGCCTCGTGGCGGTCAGGGATCCCAACGGATTCCGGCCGCTCTGCCTCGGAAAGGTCAACTCGAGCTACGTCATCACCTCGGAGAGCTGCGCCCTGGACCTGATCGAGGCCGAATTCATCCGGGAGATCGCCCCGGGGGAGATCCTCATCATCGACGCGAACGGGCTCCGGAGCATCCCCGCGGCCGTCTCCTGCCCCAAAAGCCAGTGCATCTTCGAAATGATCTACTTCGCGCGGCCCGACAGCACGATCTTCGGACAGAACGTCTACCTCTTCCGCAAGCGGCAGGGAGAGCTGCTGGCGGAGGAGTTCCCGCGCGACGTCGACTTCGTCATGCCCTTTCCAGACTCGGGCAATTACGCCGCCCTCGGCTATGCGCAGGCCTCGGGCCTCCCACTCGAGATGGGCGTCATCCGGAACCATTACGTCGGCCGGACCTTCATCCAGCCCTCTCAGAGCATGCGCGACTTCGGGGTCAAGGTCAAACTGAACCCGGTGAAAGAGATGCTCAAGGGCAAGCGGGTTCTGATCATCGAGGATTCCATCATCCGCGGCACGACGGCCCGCACCCGCATCCAGACGCTTCGCAAGATCGGGGCCCGCGAGGTGCACATGCTGGTCAGCTGCCCCCCGCACCGCTTCCCCTGCCACTACGGAATCGATTTCACGACCCGTGGCGAGTTGATCGCCGCCGAGAATTCGGTCGATGAAATCCGGGACTATATCGGCCTCGACAGCCTCGGCTACCTCCACATCGAAAACCTTGTCCGGGCCACCGTCATCCCGCGGTCCGAACTCTGTCTGGCCTGCTTCGACGGCTGCTACCCGGTCCCCATCGACGAGCACTTCTCGAAGACCTGCATGGAGTAAACGCACCAGAAGCGGCAACGAAGGGGGCGGCATTCTTTTTTGCAGGACGATGAATGCATCCGCCCCTCTTCCATTTTCTAACACCTTCCTTGCGTGATTTGAACATTCGCTGTATATTCTGCTGATTATTCACGGTTCGATCTGAAGTCCGCCGGGAAGCGAGGCTTCGGACACGAAACTGGTTCCGGATCTGCCCCACCGTTTCGCGCCGCGCGGTCTGGCCAAGACGAGGGAAAACAAGCGGCAGTGCCGAGGCGTACGGATTGGTCGCCGCACACGCCATCGCGCGGATGGACACCGAGATTGAACCCAAAGATTTCCTTCGGACGAAAAAGGCCGATGAAGGCGAAGAACCATGCCGACACAACAGATCCTCGTTGTCGATGATGAAGCGGACATCCTGGAACTGGTTCGTTTCAATCTTTCCAGGGAAGGCTTCCAAATCACCTGTGCCGAGACCGGGGAAGACGCCCTGAAACTGGTCAAGGCAAACCCGCCGGACCTCCTCCTGCTCGATCTGATGCTCCCGGGGATCGACGGGCTGGAGGTCGCCCGCCTCATCAAATATGATCCGAAGATCCGGCACATCCCGATCATCATGCTGACCGCCAAGGGGGAGGAGACGGATGTCGTCACCGGACTCGAACTGGGGGCGGACGACTATGTGACCAAACCGTTCAGCCCGCGCGTGCTGACCGCCCGGGTCAAGGCCGTGCTCCGTCGCAAAACCCCGCCTGAACCCGATCCCGAAGGGGTGCTGCGCATCCACGACCTCGTCATCCACCCCGGGCGGCATGAGGTCCTCCTGAACGGCGAACCGCTGCAGCTGACCTTCAGCGAATTCGAGATCCTGAATTATCTGGCCCGGAGGCCCGGATGGGTCTTTACACGCGCACAGATCGTCGATGCAGTTCGCGGAGACGACTACCCGGTTACGGACCGGTCGGTCGACGTCCAAATCGTCGGCCTTCGGAAAAAGCTCGGGGGCGCAGGACACTACATCGAAACGGTGCGCGGCGTCGGTTACCGCTTCAAGGAATAGATCGATGACGAAAAGAAGGCGGCTCATCTGGCAGCTCTACCCTTCCTATCTTCTCATCACCCTCCTCGCTATCATGGCCTCCGCCTGGTTCGCCACGCACCTGCTCACCGGTTTCATCTTCGACCAAGCCCTCCAGGACCTCGGCATCCGCGCCGGCATGGTCTCTCCCCAGATCCTGCAATACCTCGATCCGCTCAACGAAGCAGCAGTCGATCAGTTCTGCAAGGCCACCGGACGGATGAGTACCACCCGGCTGACGGTCCTCTTGGCCGACGGCCGGGTCATCGGCGACTCCCGTGAAGATCCGGGCAAAATGGACAACCATCTCGACCGGCCCGAGATCAAACAGGCAGCCGTCACAGGGTTCGGTCACGTCCAGCGCTTCAGCCGCACAACGGATTACCATTTTCTGTATGCAGCCCTGCCCCTTTTCAAGGAAGGCCGCATGATGGGTTTCGTGCGGGCCGCCACCCCGATCGATCACATCGAGGAAACGGTCCGGAAAGCGAAGGTGGGAATGGTCGAGGGCGGAGTGCTGACGGCCGTTCTCGCTGCTCTACTGGCCTTTCTGGTCTCGCGCCGGATCGTGCGCCCCGTGAACATTCTCAGGGAGTGGGCCGAAGGACTTTCGGCCGGAGACGCCCCATCGAGGCCCCCTGTTGAAAAGGGTGGAACAGAAATCGCTTCCCTGGCCGAAGCGATCTACGGGATGGCCGTGGAACTCCGCGGCCAGATCCTTGCGGCCACCCAGCAGCGCAACGAAATGGAGGCGATCCTGGCCAGCATGGCAGACGGTGTGATCGCACTCGATATGGACGAACGGATCCTTACCCTGAACGCTGCGGCGGGGGTCATGCTGGGATGGACCCCGCAGGACGCACGCGGACGCAGCCTTCAGGAGGTGGCCCGCTACCCGGGCCTGCAGCGGTTCGCGAGGGACACCATCGACCACCGCGAACCCATCGAACAGGAACTGGTCCTGGCCGGCAATACCCAGCGCTTTCTGAAAGCCGGCAGTTCGATCCTCCGCGACGGGGAGGGCCGGCAAATAGGCGTCCTCATCGTCCTGAACGATGTGACCCGGCTGCGCCAGTTGGAGAATGTGCGTCGGGATTTCGTCGCCAATGTCTCCCATGAGCTCAGAACCCCCTTGACGGCGATCAAAGGATTCGTGGAAACCCTGAAGGAAGGCGCCCTCACGGAGCCGGAAAACGCGCAGAGGTTCCTCGGGATCATCGAGAAGCACGTGGCCCGTCTCGAGGCCATCATCAAGGACCTGCTGAGCCTGTCGCGGATCGAAAAAGAGACGGAAAACGGGGAGATTCGTCTGACCAGAGGGCGGCTGCTCGACGTCATTCAGACGGCGGTGCAGGTCTGCGCGGAACCCGCCCGGCTGAAGGAGATCCGGTTGAGCATCCGCTGCCCGGCGGATCTCGAGGTCGGCATGGACCCCCTGAGGCTCGAGCAGGCCATCGTCAATCTCCTGGACAATGCCATCAAATACAGCGACCCGGGCAAAGAGGTGCGGATCGATGCCCGCACGACACCCGAGGGTGTCGAACTCCGAATCAGCGACCAAGGCTACGGCATCCCGAAGGAACACCTCTCGCGCATCTTCGAACGCTTCTACCGCGTCGATAAGGCACGCAGCAGGCAGGAGGGGGGAACGGGACTGGGCCTGGCCATCGTGAAGCACATCGTCCAGGCCCACGGCGGCCGATTGGAGGTCGAAAGCACCCCGGGCAAAGGCAGCACCTTCAACATCGTCCTCAAAGAACCCCCGCCCGCCGCCCGCACCGGGTGAACCGCGGAGGCGCCCCGGAACTCCCCCGGACCCGCCCCCATCCGGGGATCAACCGATGATCTCATAGTTGGAGGCATCCTGCACCCATGGATTTGGAACGGAAGACCATCCTGTTCGTTTGTACGCACAACTCCGCCCGATCGCAAATGGCCGAGGCGCTCGTCAACCATCTTTACGGTGACCGCTATCAGGCCTTCAGCGCCGGCACCGAACCGACGGAGGTCCACCCGATCGCCCGCCGAGCCATGTCAGAACTCGGGATGGATATCAGCCGGCAGCAATCGAAATCGATCGACCGTTTCCTGGGCCAGGATTTCGAATGGGTCGTCACCCTTTGCGACCATGCGCACGAGTCGTGCCCGGTCTTCCCGGCCGGTTACAAGCGGGTCCACAAGGGCTTCAGGGACCCGGCCGCCGCCGAAGGCGACGACGAGGAAAGGCTCGAGGCCTTCAGGATGGTGCGGGACGAACTCAAGGAATGGTTCGAAAAGACGGTCCTGCGGACCGATGAATGATCGGCGGCAGCCAGATCCCCGTCCCTACGAAAGCCTGTCGAGGACCTCGAAAAACCGCGCCGCATCGGCTTCGTCGTTGTAGAAATGGGGTGAGAGCCGGATCAGACCGCCCCGCTCCGAGACAAGCACACGCTCTTTCAGCATCGCCTTGAAGAGGGGCGGCGCGTCCCCGCGCGGCCTGAAGGTCAGGATGCCCGAACGCTCGAGGGGAGACATCGGGGTCACGATCTCGAGGCCCCTTTGCGAAAGCCCCGCAGCCAGAAGGTCGTTCAAATGGAAAATGCGGCGTCGGACCGCGTCGATCCCCGCCTCCAGAAGGAGTTCGACGGCAGAGCCCAGTGCGTAGATGCCGGAGACGTTCGGCGTACCGGGTTCGAGTTTGGCGGCGCCGGATTTGAGTTCGTAACGGATGTTGAAAAAATCCTCTTCATTCTCGACGCTCCTCCAGCCGATCTGCGTCGGGTGGAGCCGGCGGACCGCTTCCTGGTCCACATAGAGCATCCCGCATCCCAGGGGACCCAGGAGCCACTTGTGCCCCCCCGCCGCAAGGAAATGAATCCCTGACGAGCGAACATCGATCGGCAGCACCCCGAGGCTCTGGATCGCATCGACGCAGAAAAGGAGGCCCTCCTCCCGGCAGAGCCCGCCGAGGGCCTGCAGGTCGGAAGCGCCACCGGTCAGAAAATCCACCGAACTGACCGCAAGGAGCCGCGCCCCTTTCCTGAGCGCCCTGCGGACATCTCCCGGGTCCACGATCCCCCTTCGGCGCTCCACGAAGACCACCTGGACCCCCTTCCTCTCGAGATCGAGCCAGGGGTAGATGTTGGACGGGAAATCAGGGCGTGACACCAGGACCGCGTCGCCCGCCTGCCAGTCGATCCCCCCCGCGACCGCGCTCAGCCCCTCGGAGGTGTTGCCGACAAAGGCGATTTCCTGATCCTCCGCACCGATCAGCCGCGCCAGGAGCCCGCGGACCTCGCCGATTCGCTTCATCCACTCCGGGAACATGACAATTCCGTGGTGCACCCTGTCTTCGTTCAGGCGGGTCAGCCCCGCCGCCACGCGCCGCGGCATCGGCGAGACGGCGGCGTGGTTCAGGTAGGTGTAGGAGCGGGTGACCGGAAATTCTTCTCTGATCGCCATCGAATCTCTCATATCGATTCCCCTTCGTCCCGATCGAGCACCGGACTTGAGATTGCGGCGGAAGCCGCATTGGACACAGCCACTGGTATCTGGTAATTTACGGAATTTGGTTTCCGATCTGGAAACGGCCGTTTTGTCCAATCTCGGCGCCGATCTGGACCTTTTTTTGTGCGGTGACCTGGAAATCACCTCCGCGCAAGGGCTTGATTTCCTTGATATAGGCCAAACCGGGACCCGCCGCGAAGCGGTGGGACTGAGCACCCGAAGCGTGTGAAGAAAAATCCTCTTTTCCGGGTTGGAAACGGGGTCTATACCCGAATATCATTTTCAGATGGACACAGCCTAACAGACCGTTGAAAAGCGTCCGCCTGATGCGTTACGCTCATCTCGCGTCACGACGGCGCATTTATATGTACGCCGTCATTCCGACGGATTTCGCAAGCTTTACATCGGCCGTTTTCCAACCGCTTGTACACAAGGGATTTTTCAACCGGCTGCCAAGGGCCCCGATGAAATGGAAACCCTCAGGGCACAGGCGCCCCGTTCTCAATCAACCACAATCGGTCCTGATCCGCAAGGGGGTCTTTCCCGGCGGCGCCGGCGCCTTGCGCGCCGGCGCCACGCGGGGTCCGGCCGTCATGCGGGCAGAGGAGGCCGAATGAACCCCATCTTCAAACGTCTTGCGGAAAGCCCGCGGATCTTCCGCCGGCTCGTGAACCTGTGGTTTCCCTATCTCGGCGCCGGGATACACGTCGAAAGGATCCGTCCGGACTGGCGCCGGATCGATGTGCGCATGCGGCTCCGCTGGTACAACCGCAACTATATGGGGACCCACTTCGGGGGGAGCCTCTTTGCGATGACCGATCCGTTCTTCGTCCTCATGCTGATCAAGAACCTCGGCAAGGACTACTGGGTGTGGGACATCGATGCCCGGGTGCGCTTCATCGCACCGGGCCGCGGGACCGTCCGCGCCCGTTTCGCGCTTTCGGAGGCGGTCCTCGAACAGATCCGGCTCGGGGCCGCCGACGGAGAGAAGGTCCTGCAGACATTTACGACCCGGGTGTTCGACGAAAAGGGCATCTGTGTCACCGAGATCGAAAAAACCATTTATATCCGACGGAAAAAGCACCGATCGCGCTGAGCCGCTCAGGGGCGGGGCGCTCCTGGTACACACCTGCCATTCGTTCAAGTAGGGGATAGCTCCTCGAGGGGAATCGAGCGCTCTGCAGACGGCCTCCCTCCGAAATGCCGGCCGGGTTGTATGGCCAGGAGGATCTGATCGGACGGTCATCCAACCGGCCGCCTGAGGTCCCGAGTGTCGCGTGAGAAGCAGTACAACAGAGTGACGGCCGCCAGACACCCGCTGCACAGCAGGAGCGCTGCGCTGAAGGCGGCCGGCCCTTGCGAATCCCCGGGAAAGATCCTCTGCATCAAAGCCCCGAGGCCATGCAGAAACGCCGCCGGGCCGATCATGGTGAAAAAGTTGATGCCCGTCATGGCCATGCCCGCCATCTCGGACGGCATCCGCTCCTTGATATGGGTGTACATGAGCTGACCCGAGGCCCGAAACATCCCGAGGGTCGTGATCAGCAAGGCCAACCAGACAAAGGCCATACCGGCGGGCAGGATGGCGAGGATTCCGGTCATCGCCGCAAAGGTCGCCAAGCCGAGCACGATGATCCATTTGCGCGTGCGGACGAGACGGTCCGAAACTCCCCCCCAGAACGGGCTCCCCAGGATCATGCCCACGTTCAGGAGAAAAATCAGGTTGCCCGTCTGCACCGGCGTGAGGCCCATCACCTTCATCAGATAAGGGCCCGCCCAAAGGGTCTGGAAGGAGGCGAAGATGCCGTACCCGACGAAGCTCCCAGTCGATATGATCCAGTAGTCGCGGTTTTTCAGCAGCACGGCAAGACGGGCGATGGAATGCCCACCCCCGCCCTCTGCACCCTTTTCAGTTCTGTCTTTCCCCTTATCCGGGGCGTCCCGGACGACGGCGTACAGGGCGGCGACAAGGACCAGGTTCGCCGCAGCCACCGTCAGAAAGGCCCAGCGCCACCCCACGAGATCGACCAGAAGGACCAGGGGGGTCGTGGCCGCCATGTTGCCGATCGTCCCGATGGCGAAGACGATCCCCGAGAGGGTGGCGAAGTGGAGGGGACTGAACCAGCTTGTCATGAGCTTGAGCGTCCCCATCAAGTTGCAGGCCATCCCGATCCCCAGGAGAAGACGCCCGAACACCCCCATCGAAAGGGAATCCGCCGAGGCGAAGGCCACCGCCCCGACGACCCCTGCAACACCGAGGCCGGTCATCATCCTGCGCGCGCCGACCCGGTCGAGGAAGATGCTGAGGGGGATCTGCGTCAGGGCGAAGGCGTAGAAAAACGCCGCCGAAAGGAAGCCGAGATCGGCTGTGTCGAGACGTAGATCGGCCGTCAGCTGCGGCGCGATGACCGCATTGGTCGCCCGATAGAATTGGGACAGAAAGAAGTTGGCCGCCGTGATGGCGAATATCGCCCAGCGGCGGTGCTGATCGTTCAAAGTCGGCAACGCGTGCAAGCCCTCCCTTACCGTTATTCCGGCCACCAGGGAGCATATATCCAACCGGAGCCGATTTGCAACGATCATCCCCGAGGCCGCATGCCCAGGCATGAATTTTCCCAATCCTCTGCAAGAATACCGTATAATTTTAGGTATATTTTCGAATGACGGCGTTTTTTCCCTTCGGATCCGGGCCATCACCCTGCGGGTCCCGCAGACGGGGACCCCGGTCGACGCGGATGAAGGCCGCAGCGGACGGTCTCGGCTGAAGACCAGGCAGTGCAGGCACCGGGCCTGTGAACGTCCTGTCGGCAGGGGTCGCTTTTTTATCAATCGCCGCGAGTGATGGCTTCGAGACGGAGTGACGCCCGTGAAAAACACCTTTCCAGAATCCTCAGGCAGAACGGCCAAAATGCACGGGCCGGATGCCTCAGGCGAAAACTCACTTCCTTCTTCCGAGGCCTTTTCAGCGCCGGATCGGAAGGACTACATCCAGGCGCAGAAGGCCTCGCACGGCCGAAAGATCTTCGGTGTCTTCCCCGGCCACTACCCGCGCGAACTCCTCTGGTCCTTCGACATCCTGCCCGTCGAGATATGGGATCCGCCGATCGAAACCAGCCGCGCGGACGCGCACCTGCAGTCTTACATCTGCCCGGTTGCGAAACGCGGGCTCGAACTGATCCTAGACAGCCGTGCGCGGGGCCTCGACGGCATCCTTTTCCCGCACCTCTGCGATACGCTCCAGAACCTGGCATCGCTCACCGCCCATTACCTCCAGCCGGATCTCCCGGTCTACTTCTTCTACACGCCCAAATCGACATGCCCGGCCCCCGCTCGAAGGTATTACATCCAACAGACCAGGCTGCTGGCCGAACGCCTCGCCAAGCGCTTCGGCCCTCTCGACCCGGCGCAGTGGGCGGCACGTTCGGCTCAGGCGCTCGAGCTGGACCGGGCGCTCGAGGCGCTCTACGCCCTCAGGGCAGGCGGCGGTCTCGTCTGCTCGAACGCGGAGTTCTACAGCTTCGTCCGCCAGGCCGAATACCTGCACCCGGACGATTTCCTTCCGCGGATCGAGCGCTTCCGGGCGGTCTGCAAGGGGGAGGCCACGGGCGGCAAACGGGTGCTCCTGAGCGGCATCCTTTCCAACCCGCCGGAGATCCTCGAAGCCTTGGACGATCTCGGGGTCCGGGTGGCGGACGACGACCTCCTCAATGCCGGCCGCCGCATACCGGCCCATGCGCCCCGCTCGGCCGACCCTTGGGAGCGCGCGGCCGAGCGCTTCTTCGCCCTCCCCCCCTGCAGCACCGGCTCGTCCCCTCTGAAGCAGCGCCTCGAGCGGCTGGCCGCCATGGCTCGATCGGCCTCGGCCGGCGGCGTCATCTTCTGGACCGTCACCTTCTGCGAGCCGGAGGCCTTCGATCTGCCGGAGCTTCGTTCCGGCCTCAAGCGCCTCGGCCTCCCCTCGCTCGTCATCGAGACCGGCCTGAACAGCGGCCTGAGCGGCCAGACGGCGACGCGCCTCGAGGCCTTTCTGGAGATGCTTCCCTGAATGGAGAGACCATGACCTTTCTGCCTGCCATCCGATACCGCTTCATGAAGGACATCGGCGCACCGGCCGCCATGCGCTTCGCAAAGATCGGGAAGAAACGGTCTGCACGCCCGCCCGACCCCCTGTTCGCACCCCCCTTGGCTGCTACCCGGCGCCTCAAGGAGCTCATCGGCCGTCATTATTTTCTCTCCCGCTACGCACCGGGGGCCATGCCTGTCGCCTGGGTCACGAGCGGCGCGCCGGTCGAGATCCTGCGCCCTTTCGGGTATTACACCCTCTACCCTGAAAACCACAGTGCTTTGTGCGGCGCCCAGAAGGTCGGCGGGCGTCTGTGCGCCCATGCCGAAGAGCACGGCTACAGCCCCGATCTCTGCTCCTACGCGCGCATCGACCTGGGGCACGCCCTCACCGGAAACACCCCCGTCGGAAGGCTCCCCCGGCCGGACCTTCTCTTCGCTTCGAACAACATCTGCCAGACCGTGCTCTATTGGTACAAGATCCTGGCGGCGCGTTACGACATCCCGCTCATTCTTTTCGACACCCCTTATCGCTTCGGGGACGCGGAGGACGGGCCGGACCTCGAATACATGGTGGGGCAGATGGAGGCCATCATCCTGCAGCTCGAGGGCATCAGCGGGCGGTCCTTCGACCGGGAGGCCTTTTCACGGACCATCGATCTCGCAAAAGAAACCTCGCTTCTCTGGGGGCGGGTGCTCGCCACGATGAAGACCCGACCAGCCCCGATGACCATCTTCGACGCCTTCGCCCACATGCTGCCGATCGTGTCCCTCCGCGGTCTGGAGTCGGCCAGGGGCTACTACCGCCTGCTCCTGGAAGAATTGGAGGAGCGCGCAGAACGGGGCATCGGAGCCATCCGCGAGGAGCGCAAGCGCCTCATGTGGGACAATATCGCCATCTGGCCCCGGATGCGGGAGCACGCGAACCTCTTCGCCTCGCACGGGATGGCCTTCGTCACCGCCACCTACACGAACGCCTGGGCGGAGACCACGCCCCTGCTCGACCCGGGACGCCCCCTGGAGTCCTTGGCGAAGGCTTACAGCTGTGTTATCCTGAACCATCATCTCGAGCACCGGCTGAATCTCATGGAGCGCCTGATCCGGGAATACCGGGTCGACGGGCTGGTGATCCACTCGGCCCGGAGCTGCAAGCCTTACTCCGTCGGCCAGTACGATATCAAACGCCTCCTCCTCGAACGCCTATCGATCCCGTCGGTGGTCATCGAGGCCGACATCGCCGATGAGCGGGCATACGCCGAGGAGCAGACCCGAACGCGCCTCGAGGCCTTTTTCGAGGCGCTCGAAAATGCATAAGGAAAGAACGATGCACTATGCCGCCGGCATCGACGTCGGATCCCTCAGCACAGAGGCCGTCATTCTGGATTCAGAGGCCCGCATCGTCGGGGAAAGCATCCTGGAGACCGGATTCCACAGCACCCGGGCGGCCGAAAAGGCCTTCGAGGCCGCCCTCGCCCAGGCGGGTCTGCCGGCCGAGGCCATCGAGGCCGCCGTGGCGACGGGCTACGGGAGGATATCGGTCCCCTTCGCCGCCAAACGCATCACGGAGATCTCCTGCCATGCCCTGGGGGCGTGGCGTCTTTTTCCGGACACAGGGACCGTAATCGACATCGGAGGGCAGGATTCGAAGGTGATTCAGGTGGGGACAGGCGGGAGGGTCCTCGATTTTACCATGAACGATAAGTGTGCAGCCGGGACCGGCCGCTTCCTGGACGTGATGGCCGCCAAGCTGGAGGTCCCGCTCGGGGACCTCGGACGCCTCTCCCTCGAGGCGCGCGGTGAAGCCACGATCAGCAGTGTGTGCACCGTCTTCGCGGAGAGCGAGGTGGTCTCGCTCGTAGCGCGTAACCACCCGAGGGAGGAGATCATCCGTGGCATCCACCGCTCCATCGTACACCGCGTCGTCAGCATGGTGAAGGTGGTAGGCGTCCAGGGCCAGGTCACGATGACCGGGGGCGTGGCTCTCAACCAAGGGGTGGTCGCCCTGCTATCGGAGGAACTGGGCCGCCCCGTCCGCGTGCCCGCCGAACCGCGCACCGTGGGGGCCTTCGGGGCCGCTCTGCACGCCCTCAAAAACGGCGCATGAGGCCCGGGGTCCCATCTCCCCCCCTGCGGGCCGGAACGGAGTTCACTCCCACTCGATGGTCGCCGGGGGTTTGGAGGAGATGTCGTAGACGACGCGGTTCACCCCCTTGACGCTGTTGATGATCCGATTGGAGATGCGGCCCATCACCTGGTAGGGGATCCGCGACCAGTCTGCGGTCATGGCATCCAGGCTGTCCACGACACGCACGGCGATGACGTGCTCGTAGGTGCGCTCGTCCCCCATCACGCCGACGGTCCGGACGGGCAGCAGCACGGCGAAGGACTGCCATACCTTTTCGTACAGCCCGGCGTTGCGGATCTCTTCGATCACGATCGCGTCGGCCGCGCGCACAATCTCCAACCGCTCGCGGGTCACCTCGCCGAGGATCCGCACGGCAAGCCCCGGTCCGGGGAAGGGCTGGCGCATGACCATCTCCCGCGGGAGGCCGAGTTCGACCCCCACCTGACGTCCCTCGTCCTTGAACAGTTCGCGCAGGGGCTCGATCAGCTCGAGGTTCATCTGTTCAGGCAGCCCCCCCACGTTGTGGTGGCTCTTGATCGTCGCCGAAGGCCCCTTGAAGGAGACGCTTTCGATCACGTCGGGGTACAGGGTCCCCTGGGCGAGATAGCGCGCGTCGCCCAGCTCCTTGGCCTTCTTCTCGAAGACGGCGATGAACTCCCGGCCGATGATCTTGCGCTTCCGCTCGGGGTCGGTGACCCCCTCCAGGCAGGCAAGGAAATGGTCCGAGGCATCCACCAGATGGATGTCCATCCCGTAGTGATCCCCGAAAAGCTCCATCACCTCCCGGGCCTCGTTGAGGCGCAGGAGACCATTGTCGACGAAGATGCAGCTCAGCTGCGGCCCGATGGCCTTGTGGAGCAGGACGGCGGTCACCGAGGAGTCGACCCCCCCGGACAGTCCGCAGATGACCCGGTCGTCCTGGATCCGTTCACGCAGACTGCGGATGGTCCGGCGCGCAAAGGACGCCATGGTCCAGGTCGGTTCGCACCCGCAGATCGTGTAGAGGAAATTCTTGAGGAGCCGGGTGCCGTCGGGGGTGTGAACCACCTCCGGATGAAACTGCACCCCGAAGATGCGCCGGGAAGGGTCCGCCATCGCCGCCACCGGGCTGTTGCGGCTCCCGGCCAGTGCCGTGAACCCGGAGGGCATGGCCTCGATCCGGTCCCCGTGGCTCATCCAGACCATCATCCGGCCTTCCTGTTCACCGAGCCCGTGGAACAAATCCTTGTCGTCCTGGATATCGATCGTCGCATGACCGTATTCCCGGTCCTCGGCCCGCGCCACCCGGCCCCCGAGCAGAAAGGTGATGGACTGCATCCCGTAGCAGATGCCCAGGATCGGTACGCGCATCTCCAGGATCTCACGCCGCAGCAGCGGCGCATCGGCGTCATAGATGCTCGCAGGCCCCCCCGAAAGGATGATCCCCTTCGGGGCATACGCCTCGATCTTTTCAAGCGCCAGGTTGAAAGGGTGGATTTCGCAGTAGACCTGCGCCTCACGGACGCGGCGCGCGATGAGCTGGGTGTACTGCGACCCGAAGTCCAGGATCAGGATCTTTTGCTTGTAAAGTTGACTGGTCATGAATCCATCCGTCTCCGTCTGTTCCGCAAGGGTCTTGACCCGTTCGGGTCCCGGCGGGCTTCAGGGCCCTCCTTCGCCTACTCGATCCGGTAATTGGGCGCCTCTTTGATGATGATGACATCATGGACATGGCTCTCTCTCAAGCCTGCCGGAGTGATCTGGACAAACTCCGCACGCTCCTGGAGGGTCCGGATGTCGGGGCACCCGAGGTAGCCCATCCCGGCCCTCAATCCGCCGACCAGTTGATAGATCGTGTCGGCCAAAGGTCCGCGATACGGGACGCGGCCGACGATCCCTTCCGGGACCAGCTTCTTGTCGGATTCGGCCTTTTCCTGGAAATAGCGGTCCTTGCTCCCCTCCTTCATGGCCTCGAGGGACCCCATGCCGCGGTAGACCTTGTAGGTTCGGCCCTGATAAAGGATCGTCTCACCGGGGCTCTCCTCCGTCCCGGCAAAGAGGCTCCCGATCATGACCGAATCGGCGCCGCCTGCCAGGGCCTTGGTCAAGTCCCCGGAAAACTTGATGCCGCCGTCCCCGATGAGCGGCACGCCGGCCTTGCGGCAGGCCTCGGAGCAATCCATGATGGCCGTCATCTGTGGAACGCCGACCCCGGCAACGACCCGGGTCGTGCAGATCGACCCCGGCCCGACTCCGACCTTGACCCCATCCGCGCCCGCATCGATCAGGGCCCGCACGCCGTCGGCCGTCGCGATATTGCCGGCCAGCAGTTCTACATCGCCGTAGCGCTTCTTGATCATCGCGACCGCCTCGATCACCATGGCCGAGTGCCCGTGCGCGGTGTCCACCACCAGCACGTCCACATTGGCCCCGATGAGTGCAGCCACCCGCTCCATCATGTCGCCCCCGATGCCGACGGCCGCCCCGACCCGCAGCCTCCCGAGTGTATCCTTACAGGAATTGGGGTACTTCTTGATCTTCTCGATATCTTTGATCGTGATCAGGCCCCGAAGCTTCCCCTCCTCGTCCACGACCAGCAGTTTTTCGATGCGGCGGGCATGCAGGATGGCCTTTGATTCCTCCAGCGTGATCCCCATCCGGGCCGTGGCGAGGTTGTCTTTCGTCATGACCGCCCGGACCTCCTGGTCGAGGTTGGTCTCGAAGCGCAGGTCACGGTTGGTGATGATGCCGACGAGATTGCCGTCCTTGACGACCGGTACTCCGGAAATCCGGTACTTTTCCATGATAGCGACAACATCGTGAAGCCGGCTCTCCGGCTCGATGGTGATCGGATCGATGATCATGCCGCTTTCGGACTTCTTGACCTGTTCGACCTCCAGGACCTGCCGCTCGATCGGCATGTTCTTGTGGATGAACCCGAGCCCCCCCTGCCTGGCCATCGTGATAGCGGTGTCCGCCTCGGTCACCGTATCCATCGCCGCGCTCACGATCGGGATATTCAGGGCGATCTTCCGCGAAAGCCGGGTCGTGACATCCACCTCCGCAGGCAGAACCTTGGAGTGGGCCGGCACAAGAATGAGGTCATCGAATGTGTAACCGAATGCAATGTCCTTATGACGCATGTTTTTCTCCCTTCAACTGATCCATCAGAATCCCTTCGAGCAAATCGGACAGACTGACCGTCATGACGGAAGCGTCGAGGTGCTCCATCACACGCATGACGCAAAGCGTCCCCGCGAGGATGACCGGAGCGCGTCCGGCGTCCAGGCCGGTCATGCGCGCCCTCTCTGAGACCTTCAGACGCCTCATCTCTTCGAACAACGCTGTGAGCGCGGTCCTCTCGACACGCAGTCCGTTGACCGTCGACGCCTCGATCCGCTCGACCGGCAGGCCATCGAGCATCGCAGCCAGGGTCACAGCGGTCCCTCCCGTTCCCGCAAGCCGCGGGGAGGCGACGCGGGCAGGCTTCAGAACCGGTTCGATAGCCCGGTCAACCGCGCGCCGAAGCATCTCGATCTCGTGCTCGAAAGGCGGGTCTGCAGCCGGATACGCCTCGGTCAGCACCGCTGCACCGATCGGAACTGAAAAAACCTTCGAACCCGCCTCCCCGCCGATCATGAACTCGGTGCTGCCGCCGCCGAGGTCAAAAACAACAAAGGGCCCTTTCCCCATGCCAAGGGCCCATAACACCCCGCCCGCCGTGAAGCGGGCCTCTTCTTCGCCCGAAAGCAGCCGGAGGCGGAAACCCGTCGAGTCGGCCAGCCGCCGCAGGAAATCTCCCCGGTTGGGCGCCTCTCTCAGAACGCCGGTGCCGATCACGACAAACCGCTCGACGCCTGAGGCGCCGGCCCGGTCCCGAAAACCCCTGAGCGCGGCCACGGCCCTGTCGAAGGCTTCGCCGGTCAGCCTTCCGCCGTTCGATCGCATCCCCTCGGCAAGACGCACATACACGCGATCCCGAAACGTCTCACGCAGCGCTCCGGGCGCCGCCCCCCAACCGCCCACCAGCATCCGCGCGGTGTGGCTCCCGAGTTCGATGACGGCCAATTCTCCGCTCATGAACAACCGGTCATACGACCCTGCAACCTTGCCGGCGCAGGGGCTCGTTGCCTTTCGTAAAGGCCGCTTTGCTCATAAGATCCGGATCGCATTTTTTGCCATATTTTAACATGCTTCTTTGGCGTTGAACACCGGGAAGTTTCAGCTTGTGAAGGATCCCCCATCACGGCAGCGTTTCTCCCTTAAAAACGGCAATCTCCCAACGATACCCAGGAAATCAAGCGGTTGCGCGGAGGTGTACGCATAGGTCGCCGCACAAGCAAACGTGCAGATTGACGCCGAGATTGGCCAAAAAGACCATTTCCGGTTCCAAACCAGCAACTGCCCGTCAAGAAATGAAACTTCCAACACGAACATCTTTCAGGCCGGAAATGAGGATTTTTGGCCAATATCAAGGAAATCAAGCGTTTGCGCGGAGGCGACCTGCAGGTCGCCGCACAAGCAAACGTGCAGATTGACGCCGAGATTGGCCAAAAAGACCATTTCCGGCAGGAAATTAGCAAACGAGTTGCCTATTTGCAAACACAAAAACCCCTTCCCACCCTCCGCTCTCGCCCGGGCCGCTGCTCTCATTTTGATGATAACCCGCCGGCACCAGGCGACGCTGGAACCGGCTCCCGTGAAATTCGCGCCGATCAAGCATCGGCGGGATTTCCGCACCTTCAACAGACCCAAAAACTGCTTGACAAAACGCGACCGTTTCCGCTAGAAATGCCCCTGTGAAATTTCTGATGGTTTTGTCAGTATTTACAAGTCTGATGGAACCCCAATGCGATCACAAGGCTGTGCCTTTATGTATCTTGACCTTTCACAGGGTGCTGTCAGCCGGTCGGCTTTGCCAAGATCGGCTCACAGCCCGCCGTCGGATGAACCACTCCGGATGGCGACCCCGTCGCTCGCTTTGCGGCGGAGGCGCCCCCTCCCTTACTATTCCTGTCTCGTAATCCAGGGAGATCCGGTCCTGCGCCGGGGCTGTTGCCGGTAAGAGCGGAAGCGGATGCACCCGGTCTGCCGGGGAGGGAGATTTTTGCAGTGTAGAACTCCGTTTTTGATCTGGAAAGGAGCGTTTTCTGTCAGTATCAAGGAAATCAAACCGTTGCGCGGAGGCGATCTGCAAGCCGCCGCATAAGCGAACGTATGGATTCACTCAGAAATCGACAAAGAAATGCATTTCCGGATGGGAATGTTTGTTGGGATGGGCGGAGAATTTCACCCCTGGAACTACTCGCTTGATGAAGGGATACTGGTATGGGATCCAAATCTGAGAAAATGATCGCTTACTGCCTTGCAGCGGTACTGCTGGTCGTCGGTGTCGTGTCTTACGTCGCATCGGCTCACCAGAAACCGGATGAACTCGTGAGGATCATGCTGCAGAACAGTGCCGGCGGCGTTCTCTTCACCCACATGAACCACGCCTCGGAAGATGAATACGGGATCGCCTGCACCGACTGCCATCATGCCTGGGATGAAGACCCGGAGACCTCCCCGGGCCGTTGCAGCGAATGCCACGAGCCTGAGGGCGAGGACCCCATGAAGTCGTCCGATGCTTTTCACACGTTGTGCCAAGGGTGCCATGAGGACGGGGGCAGCGGCCCTGTCGAATGTGGTGAATGCCATGTCTTTCAGTAGCGATTCGAGCTGCGGGCACTGCGAAACCTTGCTGCCCGTCGAATGGGTGAGGAGGTGTTTATGTTGAAGAGATCCTTTTTCAGCCTGACAAAGCCCAGGCTGAAACCCCCGGTTTTGTGGACCGAGACGTCCACCGCGCCGCTGGAGATGCCCGCCCCGCAGACCGGAACTTTCTTTTTCCCGCAGCAGGGCCCCCTCAAGGATACCCTCGGCCTGCGCCCTGGAGACGCCATCAAGACGGGGCAGAAACTCTCATCGGTCCTCGACGAGAAGCGTTTTCTGGTTTCCCCGCTCACAGGGGCGATCCGTGCAATCGACGAATATACCGGGTACATGGGTCAAAAATTCACCTCCTTCACGGTGGACATCAAACCGGAAGACGAATGGGACCCCGGCTTCGGCGAAAAGGTCGATCGGGGCGATTTCGAGGGCGCCTTGGCCTATTTGACCAATCTCCCGGGGGGCGATATCTTCGAACCCCTCGCTGCCGTCAATGACCGGACGGCGACGATTCTCATCAGCGCTCTCGAGGATGACCTCTTCGTCGCGAACAACCGCCATGCCTTGACCGGGGCTGCCGATGCCCTTAAAAACGGCATTGCACAGCTCAAGGGGACGGCGCCATCCGCCAAGGTTATCCTGGCAGCCCCCTCCGATCTCGGCGGCGCAGCGAACCGCACCGGGGCAGAGGTCCACCTGGTCGATCCGATTTACCCTGAGACACTTCAGCCCCTGCTGATGCGAAGACTCCTCGGCAAGAGCGGCGGGGGTGAGCAGGCAGGGTCGGGCGCTGTCTTCGTCACAGCCGATGCCGTGGCCCTCTTGGGAGAGGCGTTCAGCCTGAAGCGCATCCCGGTTTACAAGGTCTTCAGCGTCTTCGATAAGACCATGAGACCTCATCAAGTCAAGGCCCGTGTCGGCACACCGATCCGTCATGTCCTCGAGGTGCTTCAGCTTTCGACCGAACACGGAGACAGGCTGATCAGCGGCGGTCTGATGAGAGGGCAGACGCTTTTTTCCGAGGATTTTCCAATTCTGCTGAGCACAACCGGTCTTCTCCTGCAGGATAAATCGCAGGTCAAGAGTGCAGACGACACGCATTGTGTGAACTGCGGGGAATGTGTTCGTGCCTGCCCTGCAAAAATACCGGTGAACATGCTGATCCGTTTTCTCGAGAACAGACTTTACGATGAGGCCGAACGGGACTGGGACCTCTTCTCCTGCATCGAGTGCGGCCTTTGCAGTTATGTCTGCATCGCTCATATCCCGCTCTTTCACTACATCATGCTCGGCAAACACGAGATTGCCCAGATGAGGGGCGAGGAGGAAGCCCATGCTTAACCAGAAACTCTTAGTCGGCTCGCATGCCCCTTTCTGGCACAACGGCAGCAGCCTCTACAGCAAGAACGCCAACATCATGCTGGCTGCCTTGCCCGCTGTCGCCATGGGCATTTACCAGTATGGGATCCCCGCCCTGGCCGTGTTAACGTTGAGCATCGCCTCCGCTATGATCTGGGAGTGGCTCTTCAACCTCGCAGCCCGTCGCCCTGTGAGTATCGGAGATCTGGATGCCGCGGTGATCGGGCTGATCTTCGGCATGCTGTTGCCTGCCGGGGTCGCGTGGTGGGTGGTTATCATCGGTTCTTTCGCAGCCGTTGTCATCGGTAAAATGATCTTCGGCGGCGTAGGCTGCAACCCCCTCAATCCACCCCTGGTCGGGTTGGCCATCCTGATGCTCTCCTGGAAATCCCTGGTCGAATTCAACGCCGCGCTGGTTGACTACAACCTCGGGTTCAACATGATCTATCCCCTGAGCGCTATTAAATTCCTTGGGGCGGGCGCCGCTGCCGACTACGATGTCACGGGGTTTCTCATGGCAGGTCAATCCGGTGCGATCGGGGCCACATTCGGCCTCGGGTTGATCATCGGAGGCGTCTATCTGATCCTCCGCGGCTTCATCCGCTGGGAAATCGCCGTTTCGTTCCTCGTAGGCGTTTTCCTGTCGGCCCTTTTGTTCAATCTGAGCGATGCAGAGAAGTACGCCCCGCCCCTCTTCCACCTCCTCACCGGCTACACGCTGATCGGGGCCTTCTTCCTTGCAACCGAGGATTCTTCATCTCCGATCAATTTCGTGCCCATGCTTATCTACGGTTTGGCCGGCGGTGTCATGACCGTCCTGATCCGCAACATCGGGGCCTTCGTCGACGGAGTGGTCTTCGCAGTTCTCCTCTTGAATGCCGCAAACCCGCTGCTCGACAAGATCAGACCCAAAGCGATGGGGAGGGATATTCAAAATGCGTGAAATGCTGAAGCTTTTCCTTTCGGTAGTGATATTCAGCGCCCTTGCCGGCGGCCTCCTGACCGCCTTGCAGAACAGCACCAAAGACCGGATCGAGTACCAGCAACTGCTGTTCGTCAAAGGACCGGCCATCCTGGAGATCCTCGACGGCTGCACCAACGATCCCCTCGTCGACCGCTTCAAACTCCAGGACGGGGAAACGGAAAGAAGCTTCTTTATCGGCAAGTTCGATGGGAAGCCTGACACGGTCGCCTTCGAGACCTACGGCGGCGGCTTCGGCGGCGACATCGGCGTGATAGTGGCCGTCAATGTCGAAACCGACAAGATCGTCGGCATCGGTGTGACCACTCACAGTGAAACGCCCGGCATCGGCTCACGGGCAAAAACCGACAAGGCCTTCAGCCGACAGTTTCAGGGGATGGACATCGCCCAGACCTTCAAGGTCAAATCGGACGGCGGGCAGGTCGACGCCATCAGCGGTGCAACCGTCTCGTCCAAAGGCGTTGCAAGCGCCGTCGATGCGGCTGGTCAAATCTATCAACGTTTGAAATCCGAAATCGTGAAGAAGACGCAGGCGTAAGCCGGGGAGACTAGGCAAATGGCAAAAACGGTTGTCCAGGAATTTACAAAAGGGCTTTGGGCAGAGATTCCGCCCTTCCGGCTGGTCCTCGGCCTTTGTCCCACGCTGGCTGTAACCAAGTCCGTAGACGGCGGCATCGGCATGGGCATCGCCACGACCTTCGTGCTCGTGTGCTCCAATGTCCTCGTGTCCCTTCTCCGCAACGTCATCCCGAAACAGGTTCGGATCGCCTGTTTTATCGTCGTTATCGCCACCTTCGTCACCGTCGTCGAGTTGCTCATGCAGGCATTTACCTATCCCCTGTTCCTGCAGTTGGGTATCTTTATCCCCCTGATCGTGGTGAACTGCATCGTTCTCGGTCGTGCAGAGGCCTTTGCCTTCAAAAACAAGCTCCTCCCTTCTCTCGCCGACGGGCTCGGGATCGGTATCGGCTTTACCCTTTCCCTCGCCGCCCTCGCTGCTCTCAGGGAGATACTCGGGAACGGGACCTTTTACAATATCCCGGTTTTCGGCCCCTCTTTCCAGCCCTTCACCTTTATGGTGCAAGCACCCGGGGCCTTTGTGTGCCTCGGGCTCATGCTTGCGGGAATGAACATGCTGGGCAAAAAATAGGAACCGCGGCGCATTGTTCCCGCGGCGTTAGGAGAGACTCATATGGGCGACTACATCCTGCTGGCGATCAGCTGCATTTTCGTGAACAACATTCTGCTGGCGCAGTATCTGGGCAACTGCCCCTTTCTGGGGACATCCAAAAAGATGGAAACCGCCGTCGGCATGGCCATGGCCGTTATCTTCGTGCTGGTCATGGCTGGCGCCATCACCTGGGTGGTCGAATACTTTCTTTTGAGACCCTACGGCTTCGCATTTCTGAGGACCATCGCTTTCATCCTGGTGATCGCCTCCCTGGTCCAATTCGTCGAGATGTTCCTGAGAAAAAGCATCCCTGCGCTTTACGCCGGGCTCGGCATCTTTCTGCCCTTGATCACGACAAACTGCGCCGTGATGGGCGCCTGCCTCATCAACATCAAAGAGGAATACACCTTCATGCAGACGCTGGTGTCTTCCTTCTCCTACGCGGCGGGTTTCGGCCTGGCCCTCGTCCTTTTTGCGGGCCTGCGTGAACGAATCCTGCTCGCCCGCGTTCCCCGGCCCCTGCAAGACACCTCGATCGGGCTCGTGACGGCCGGACTTTTGTCCTTGGCTTTTCTGGCCTTCAAGGGGATGGTCTAGGCCGGTTCTTATCATCGTCGGCCCCAGGAGCACGACTTCGGTCTTGGAGCCATCACGCCTGCTCGAGCAATTCGATCCCGGGGGTTCCCGCGGATCCGCGGGCAGGCTTTAGAGGAGGCATGTTATGGTTGGCGGTCTGTTACTCTTGGGCGGGTTGGGCTTGCTCTGCGGTGCCGGCCTTGCCGTTGCATCCAAGATTTTTTACGTCTACGTCGACCCGAAGGTCGAGGCCGTCAGTGAGGCCCTGCCCGGCGCGAACTGCGGCGGCTGCGGCTACCCAGGTTGCGGTGCGAACGCTGCGGCCATCGTTGCGGGTGAATCGTCGCCCAGTTCCTGCGTCGCCGGTGGTGAGGAACTGGCCCAGGAGATCGCCCGGATTCTCGGCGTCTCTGTGACCGCCCGCGAACCGGACCTCGCCAAGCCCGGGTGCACCTACGGCTGGGACAAGGCCGATCTCAAATTCTTGTACGACGGCATCCAGGATTGCCGGGCCGCGGCTCTCCTGAGCGGCGGTTCGAAGATCTGTCCGGTCGGCTGCCTCGGTCTCGGAACCTGTGTCCGGGCCTGTCCCTTCAACGCCCTCTCCATGGGCGAGGACAATCTCCCCGTCGTCGACCTGACTCGCTGCACGGGATGCGGAACCTGCGAGCGCGTATGTCCCAAAGGGATCATCACCCTCAGTTCCAACACCCGCCGAATCCTCCACGAATACACCACCGACGAATGCACGGCGCCGTGCCAACGCGCCTGCCCGGCCGGCATCGATATCCCGGTCTATATCCGTCAGATCCGCGACGGGGAATACTTCGAAGCGGTCCGGACCATCAAGAAGACCAATCCTTTCCCCGCGGTCTGCGGGCGGATCTGCGTGCACCCCTGTGAGTTCGAATGCCGGAGGAACCTGGTCGATGAACCGGTGGCCATCAACCACCTCAAGCGCTTTGCCTCCGATTATGAAAGACGTTCCGGTGAAAGGGTCCATGTGCCAAGGGCGCCCGAAACCGGCCATCGCATCGCGGTCGTCGGCGGCGGAGCCGAAGGCCTGACGGCGGCCTACCTCATCAATCGTCTCGGACACGACGCCGCCGTCTTCGAATCGAAAGAGATGCTCGGCGGTCTCTTGAGGATCGGCCTGCCCGAGAACCGCCTCCCGAGAGACGTCCTGGACTGGGAAATCGACGGCATCCTGGACGCCGGGATTGCGGCCCATACGGGGGAACGCCTGGGGTCCGATTTCACCGTCGCCTCCCTCATGGCGGAGGGGTATGAAGCTGTCGTCATCGCCACCGGCGGATGGGACACCCAGTTGACGGAACGCCGCCCGGAATCGCCGCTCACGCCTCTTCCGGGCGTACGGCTCCTGATCGATCTGGCGCTGCGTGCTCAAGCCGGGGAGCCGTTCCAATGCGGCAATCGCGTGATGATCCTCGGCGGGGGCCGCGCCGCGATACAGATGGCCCTCACATGCAAAGAACAGGGGACCGACGAGGTCTATCTCGTGGTCCGCACCACCCAGGAAAACACCCATTACCCCGCTGATCTGCTGAACAAGGCCCGTGAGCAGGGTGTCAGATTCTATCATGGGAGCGCGTTGACTCGCATGATCGGTGAGGGAGATCGTCTGACGCAGGCCGAGATCACCCCGAACATGGACGGCGCCGAGGGTGTCAGCGAGCCCATCATGCTTCAGATCGACACGATCATCGTCGGTGCCGGACGTTTCCCGGAGCTGATATACGCCAAGCAGCCCTCCGAGGGAGAGGCCTCAACGAGCGCATCCACTGCGATCAAGTGGGAAACCCTTTTCCCTTACGCCAGTCCTTTTGCGAAGGAGGACATCGGCATATTCCGGCCCGGGGAAGTGACGAGCGATTACAAGGCCGTTGTAGAGGCCATCGGCGCTGGGCGGCGCGCCGCTTCATCCCTTCACCGCTTTCTGAATGGCGAGCAGGTCACCGCCCCTGCGCATATGATCCGTCAGGATACGCGGGTGCTGAGCCTTGACCAGCTGGAGCCTGTAAGTTCGGCCCCGCGTGAGAAGATGCCCGAGAGACCACCCCAGGAACTCGTCAACGACCCGTCGGCTGAAATCGCCCTCGGTTACAGCGAGGAGCAGGCGCGGACGGAGGCCGGCCGCTGTCTGCAGTGCGGGCTTATCTGTTATCGGCGGGAGGCGTCACCGAGCACTTGATAGCCGGCTGGCCAGGCAAGATACGGGTCATTCTGGGCAGAAACCTCCCTTTTGCCTTCGCGGCGCGATCGTAGCGTTTGAGACCGATGAAGGCCGAAGTCAACGCAGCGATTCCTCCAAGGATCGAGGCGGGAGTGGGCTCGGCGCCCACCGCCTCTGCCCAGGTTTGCCCCACATAGGCCCCAGCTATCATCGCCAGGATTGGACCGCAGTAAACCAGCACTGACAGCCGCAACAGCGATCCTGTGGGCATGCTGATCTCCACGCGGTCCCCTACCTTGGCCTTCAGTGTATTGTCGATTTCGACGAGCAGATCTTCATTCGAATCGCTGTAACACATGTGACGCGAACCGCAGCTTGCGCAAGCCGGGCTTCGCTGCATCCGAATATGGGCCTGCGTATCCGAGACCTGCTCGACGACCCCTTGTTCAATCGCCATAACTTACCCGTTCATGGTCCGTCCGAAGCTGCCTGATGTTGGACATTCCATGCCATCTTTACAGACGTTATCGACCATCTGCGAATTTTGAGTTTGGAGTTTTCTACTATAACCACATTGTTTCAAGATACGGATCTCGAGCTTCGTATTTTTCCTCCCTGGAGTGAGCTGGTTTCCATCGGGAAATGGTCTTTTTGACCAATCTCGGCGTCAATCTGCACGTTTGCTTGTGAGGCGACCTGCAGGTCGCCTCCGCACAAACGCTGGATTTCCTTGATATTGGCCAAACCGGGACCCGCCCCGCAGGGGTGGGACTGAGCACGCGCAGCGTGTAAAGAAAAATCCTCATTCGCGGATTGCAAACTGGGTTCTACCGGGAAATCATTTCCGGATCGAAACGAGCTTGAGGATTTGGATTTCACATTCTTTTCCATTTTATTATAATAACCATTTTGCTGGCAGTTCCTCCAGAAGCATCAACATGAAACTTTATGAAAGATTATATATATTTTTCGAAACAATATTCAATATCCAATACAAATCCTGTCCTAATAGACTACAGGGATTTCAAATCAGAATCTTGAACTGTAGAACAGCGCTTATAGCGAAATAACACTTTGAAAACGCTATAATTTCCAGGTTGGAAATGAGCATTTTCAGGTGTGCGCTGCTTGCGGCGTGGAACCCAAAAAAACGGATTGTCAAGTCATTAAAATGAATTTTTCCGAAGGCATACCGAATCGTTCCGAATACATATCGCCCTCTTCCATATTTCCGATCCCCGCCGACGAGATCTTCGCACGCATCCGGAAAATCCAGGCCAAACTCGCTGACGCCCAACTCGACGGACTGCTTGTGGTGCAAAGGGCCGATCTCTTCTACTTCACAGGCACCGCCCAAAACGGCGTCCTCTTTATCCCGGTCGGGGGAGACCCCCTCCTCATGGTCAAACGCTACCTGCCGCGCGCCAGGCAGGAATCAGCCATCCGCCGGATCGTGCCCTTGCCTTCGGTCAAGAACATCCCGGACCTCATTTCCGCACACACGCCGCAGCCCTACCCTGCCAAAATGGGCATGGAACTCGACGTCATGCCCGTCAACGAGTTCCGCTTCTACCGGGGACTGCTCGGGTGCAAGGAATGCCTGGACGCCTCGCCGTTGATCCTCGAAACCCGCATGATCAAATCGGCCTGGGAGATGGACCGGATAAGCGATGCGGCCGACCTCTCCTATCGATGCTTTAAATTCATGCAGGCCCATCTGCGCCCCGGCCTGTCGGAGATCGCCTTTGCCAGCATGGTCGAGGGCTACGCGCGGGAACTCGGGCACGCTGGGAAACTGCGGGTCCGCGACTATCAGACGGAAGGGTATTCCTGGCACATCCTCAGTGGGCCGAGCGGCGGCAAGGTAGGTCTGCTCGACTCCCCCATGAGCGGCGAAGGCTCTTCGCCCGCCTTTCCCTGCGGGGCCGGCCCCCGGAAGATTCAAGCGCACGACCCGATCATGGCCGATCTAAGCTACGTCCTGAACGGTTACCATTTCGACGAAACGCGCATGCTCGTCCTGGGCGACATGCCTTACAAGGCGCGCGAGGCGTACAAGGCGATCACCGAGGTCCATGACTGCGTCCTCGATGCCGTTCGCCCCGGTGTCAGCATGAATGCGCTTTTCGACTGCGCCAACCGGAAGGCCTCCGCACTCGGTTATGAAGACGCCTTTCTCGGACCGCCCGGCGAAAAGGTGCGTTTCATCGGCCACGGGATCGGGGTCGAACTGATCGAGCCGCCCATCATCGCCCTTGGCAAACGAGAGGTCCTTCAGGAGGGTATGGTATTCGCGCTGGAGCCTAAACTCACCTTCCAGGATGCCTTCGCCGCGGGCATCGAGAGCGTCTTTCGAGTCACCGCCAAAGGCCACCGCCTGATGAGCCGGACACCGCGCGATATCCTGACCTGTCCCCTCTAGCAGCGGCCAGCCAGCCGCCGGGCACTCAAAGCCCGGCCGGACCCCGTCCTTCCCGTGCAAGGCCTCGAACCACCCAGGCATACTATCCAATTGACACGCCCTGCGGGGCTCACCAATCAGCCCTCACCGACCGCCCTCTTCACTTGGACCGGAGGAGTTTGTCGGGGCCAGGAGGTCCTGCCCGCAGCCGAGCGCCCTCAGGCGGATCCCGCCCCATTCCTCGGGCGGGTTCATAAGCGCTTCGATCTCCCGCAGGTCAAGCAGGCGGAAGCACTTGAGCGCGGGCTCGGAGACCTTCGTCAAAACGGTGTCGATGGTCGGGTCCGCCTCCACCCCCAAGCCCGCCGAGACGCGGTTCAGATGGCATGCCTCGCAGGGCCGGCCAACCGGGCCGATCGTGTGCGGGATGTACGGCATAAATGCCCATCCTCTGCCTGACCCGTCCCCTCTTCGTGGAAGGACACTGTCGAGCTGCACCTGCCCGCTTCGATCCACATAACTCACCAGGTACTGATGGCGCGGCCGCATCACGCAGATCCGCCCCTCATGATCCACGCCCAGGGGCAACCATTCCCATCGTCTGAAACGCCACCCCGTCAACCAGATCCCAGGGCGGACCCGCCCGCTCAGCCGGTCGAGGGATTCCGGACGGCTCGTTCCGCCCCGCTGTGCGAGGTGGGCTTCCAGCACGTCCTGCAGATCCGGATCTCCCTGCGCCGTCAGCCCGCGCCAGTCATCTCCGGAAAGGAGATCCAGCCGAACCACGCTCAGGCCGTAGTCCTGAAAGGACCACTGTGCATGGCACGCGCTGCAACGCACCCGGCGGTGCCCCGAAACGCCGTGGGCGGGCACCGTTCGGTCGAACAGGGGAAGATCTCGTCTGCCGCCTCCCCCCTTGCCGTCGAAGACTCTGCGTCTATCCGGTTCCGCCGCTTCTTGGTTTTCATGGGCAGGGGTCGCGCGATCCTCGTTCTCACGGATGCCCCTGGAAGCCTCAAACCGTTTTACGCCCTCAGGCTTGCCGCCCGGGGGTGCCTCCTCCTCCCAGCCCCCGTGGCAGTCCTCGCACCCGCGGCCGGGAGACACCCTTTGAGAGGCATAGACCCCGCCGTCCCCCATGACCTCCTGACTGGCGTGACAATCCACACAGAGCATCCCTCTTTCGGCATGCACATCCTTGGCGAGTTGATGATATCCCGGCTCGGCAGAATTCACCGCCAACGGGTCGCCAAAGCCATGCGGCCGGTATACCCGGCTCAGGTCCCGCTCAAAAAGCCCCTCGAAATCCGCCCCTGTATGATTCCGTCGATGACAGCGGAGGCACCTCTCGTTTGGGATCGGGCGCTCGAAGACGTGTCTGGCCGCATATCCTGTACGGCCCCGGTCCAGGACCGGGTCATCCCCTTTGTACCGTCCAGAGGCATCATGAGGGACATGGCACGCGGCGCAGCCCGTTCCGCGGTGCAGACCGTAGCCCGAAGGCCCCTGTGTGCCGATATGACAGCCGAGGCAGCGCCGGCGCAGAAAATCATCTACCAGAGCGGACGGATCGCCTCCGGCGTACCCGCCCTCCTGCGGCTCGGGGATCGGCCGGAGTCCCCCTCCCATGCCGTAAACCGGCGGTTCGGCGGCACTCTGCGCGCCCCAGAGAAAGCGGGTCTGGTTGATGATCCCTGCAAGGGTCCCGTGCAGAGATCGCCGCAGCCGTGCGATCTCCTCCCGGTGGCAGCCCCCGCAGGAAGCATCGGCATGCGACGGGTCGGACGGATTGCGGATCACAGCCTCGTGAGAAGCAAGCCGGAACGCCGCACGCTCCTCCGCATGCAGATGGCAGACCCCGCACTCGAAGTCGTGGCGCTCGTCGAGCCGTTCGATCCCGGAATGGCATTCCAGGCAGCGGCGAAAACCGTCCGGAGGCTCCCCAGCCCCGTTGCCCGCAGCAGGAATGCAGAAAAACACCGCCACAGCCAGCCGCAGAACCAAAGCTACCCGCATGCTCCGCCCCCTGGCGCCCCGCCTCTGCACGGCAGCCCTTCCTCCCGCCCGAAGCGCTCCTTCGACTGCTTGAAATCGCCGTAAATCGGGTCCTCATAGCTCCGATGGCAGCCTAAACAAAGACCGACCGCGAGGATGCGCTCCAATTCCACGCCATTGAAAGGCCGCGTGCTGCCCCGATAAGATACGGAATCCTCGCCGCCAAGGGTCGTGAACCCATCGAGCGGGAGCGGGGCCGTCAAAGAGCCCGGACCGCCCCCGGATATCCCCCTGAAGGCCCATCGCCCCTCCCGCCGATAGATCACTCCCTCCCCCAGACCCAGGGCCTTCGGGTCCGTATGGCACGCGATGCAGTCGCGCGCCCCGGCGGCGGTCGTATGCGGGTCGAAGCCGCTCAGGCTCAGGCTTCGCAAATACCCGGCCTCTTCCCCCTCCGCGCGCGGGCCGAACAAGGCGAACACCTGGCAAGGCGTTGCGGGGTAGATGCGTCCGAAGTCCTTCAAGACACCGAGCGTCGGTTTGGAGAACCGCATGTAGGACCGGCTCTCGTACCAACCGCCGTCGCTCTCCTTCCCCGTCAGCCAATCCCGCTGGGGTTCGGAGGGGAGGTATTCGAGGTGGCAGCCGTAGCACTGCGGCATCCAGGCGCTGTGGCAGGCCTGGCAGGAGAGCCTTTCGTGGCCCGTCAGCGCGTGGTAGGCCTTCCTGACTTCAAAGACCTTCATCTCCACCGGCGCACCATCCATCTTGCGATAAAGGACCTGCCGCCCTTCGGCGGCCTGGAGGTGATAAAGCGGGCTCCCCCGCGCGGTGAGGCCGATGTGCCGCCCTTCGAACGAAGGCACCCGGCGGTTCAAATCGAGGAGCCGCCGCGCCAGGTCATCCGATACGGCGCCGTCGACCAGGTTCGGGCGATGGCAGTCCCCGCAGGAAATATCCACCTGGTCCCGCATCCGGTCGTAGATCTTTCCATCCCCCATCAGCCCCGCTGCAGTGTGGCAGTCGATGCAGACCATCCCTGCCTTGCTCAGATGGATGTCCGGAGACAAGTTCATGAAGAAGCGTCCGCCGGACAGGGCGCGGCTGCCGAGGCGCCCCCCTTCGTGCGGGGTCCCGTAGCCCTCCGATTCGAATCGCCCGGCATAGGACAATCCGATCCGGGCCGAGCGGTTGTGGCACTTGATGCAGTTCTCGCTCGGAATGCGCGTGGTGATGGGAGGGTGCTCATACGTTCCCTCCGCCGATTCGAGGCGGACCCTCGCGGCATCCCGGACATGGCAGTCGCTGCAGCCGCCGCCCCGCAGCCCGGCTTCACCCGGCCGGTCCCATTTCGGCTTCCAGAGATGACAGCCGGCGCACATCTTCCGGTAGTGGTCGACGGCCAGGTTCGGAGCGGCACCGGCCTCCATCAGATCCGGAACGGAAAGGCCATCCACAGGATTGCCGAGCATTGTGCCCATCGGCACAGCCGGGACCGCTTCGCCCGTCTTCAGCCAGTGGGATTGAATGGTCTTCAGTATCCCCCGGTTCGTAGCCATCAGGCTGTTCTGCACCCTGAGGGCGATATCCCCATGGCATTTCTCCTGTCCGCAGGTCTTCGGGACGACCGAAAGATCGCCCGGGTTCCGCACCATGGTGAAGTGCGCCCGGTCTTTGTCAAGCGCATAGGGATTGCCGAGGTGGCAGACCGCACATCCAAAAGCGGCCGGGGGGTGGGAGGGGTCCGGATCCGTCACTTCGCCGTGGCAGCTCATGCAGCCGTCAGGCCCTGTGAGGCGCCCCGTTTCCTTCGCAAGGCCTTTCCAGATGATGATCGCAAACAGGGCTAAAACGAGGGGCGTCCAGGCGGTGCGCCAAAGGCGCCTGCCAGCTCGGAGAGGCCGGGCCGGTGCGCGGGAGCTGCCGCCGGCCGCCTTGGACAGGTCATTCATGTGCTGAGGATTTTGAGGATCAGACGAAGCTCCTCGTGAAGCTCGGCGAGGAAGCCCTCGTCAAGAGCCTTAGGAGGGCGGGGGCCCTCGATCAGCCGTTTGCGGGCCCCTTCTATGGTGAGCTTGTCTTCGTAGAGCAGTTTCTTGATCTCGAGCAGGACCTCGAGATCCTTTCTTTGATAGGTCCTTTGTCTGGAGTCGGCCCGCCGTGGCCGAAGCTGCGGGAATTCACCCTCCCAATAGCGCAGGACGTGAGGCTCCACACCGATGATACGACTGGCTTCGCCGATGCGAAAATAGCGCTTATCATCAGGGATCAGCCCCATCCCGCTAGCCCTCCTTGAGTCTTCCCCCCGTCCCCTGACCGATGGCTGCAATCACCTTTTCGTGCAAGGCATTCACCGCTGCGCCGTCCAGCGTCTTCTTATCGGAGCGGTAGCAGACCCTGACAGCCAGGGCCTTCTTGCCGGGCGGCATCTTCTCCCCCTCGTAGAGGTCGAAGATCCTGACGGACTCGACCCATTTTCCCGCGGATGCGCGGATGATGTCAAGCACCCTTGCACTCTCCACATCGGAGTCGAAGATCATCGAGATGTCCCGGTAAACGGCCGGAAACTTGGCGAGCGGCCGGAAGAGCCGGCGGCGGTCCGCATGCCTCGCAAGGGCCTCCGCATCCAGATCGAAGCCATAGACCTCTTCGCGCTCGATATCCAGTGCCACCATGGCGCGTTTGTCCACCTTGCCAATGACCCCAAACCTGTCTTCGCCGCAGGTGACGACGGCGCAGACCCGGGGGTCGAACCCTGGAAAGGCATCATCCGGACGGTCGAAGCGGCAGTCCCCCAGCCCGAATCCCCGCAAGAACGCCTCCAGCACGCCCTTGATATCGTAAAAATCGACGGGCGTTTCCTCGCCATACCAGGTCTTTTCGTGGAGCGGCCCTGTCATGACGGCAGCCAAACGCAGACGCTCGAGCGGCAGCGGCTCTCCTTCCCTGGCGGTAAAGACCTTCCCCCACTCGAAGAGCCGGAGTCCTCTTTCCTGCTGAAAGACATTGGTTTGAACGGCGCCCAGCAGCCCGGGGATCAGGGAGGTCCTCAAAACCGACTGCTCGGTCGTCAGGGGGTTGAGAAGTGGAACAAAGGTCCTGAGCGGGCTGTCTGCCGAAGCGCCCAGCAGGTCGGCCGAGGTCGGCGCCACAAAACTGTAGGTGATGACTTCGCTGAAGCCGAGCCCGATCATGACGCGGCGCACCTCGGCCCCCAGAGGCATTTCCGGGGCATCGCGCTCCGCGGAAGGGCGGACGTGGGGAACGGTCACCGGGATCCGGTCATAGCCGTCGGCGCGCGCCACCTCCTCCATCAGATCGACCTCCCGCGAGATATCCACGCGGAAGGCCGGCGGCAGCACACGCAAACGGTCACCGTCCATCGTCTCGACCCGCATCTCCAGGTTCCGGAGATAACGCGCCATACTCTCGCTCGACAGCGCCGAGCCTAAAAATCGGTTGGTCCGTTCCACCCTCAGCACGATCTCGGGGGCTTGGTAGGGCCGGGGGTAGACGTCCAGGGATCCGGATGCCACTTCGCCTCCGCCGAGCTCCTTCATGAGCCCCAGGGCACGCCAGAGCGCATCGGGGGCGCCTTCGATATCCGTCCCCCGCTCGAAGCGGTAAGAGGCCTCGGTCGACAGCCCCAGAAACTTGGACCCGCGCCGGATGGTGACCGGATCGAAGCAGGCGCTTTCGATGAGGACGTCCTCCGTCTCGGAGACGATTTCAGAATTCAGACCGCCCATGATGCCCGCAATGGCCACCGGCCCGTTTCCGTCGCAGATCATCAGCGTCTCCGAGCTGAGCGTGCGGGATTCGCCGTCGAGCGTAGCGAAGCGCTCCCCCTCCAGGCTCCGCCGGACGACGATGCGGCGGCCGCCGAGCCTGTGGTAATCGAAGGCGTGCAGAGGCTGCCCCATCTCGAGCAGGACATAATTGGTCACATCGACGATGTTGTTGATGGCGCGCATTCCGCAAAGCAACAGCCGATAGCGCATCCAGAAAGGCGATTTGCGCACAGCCACCCCCCGGATCATCCCGGCGACGTACCGTGGGCAGCCTGTAGCGTCCTCAACCTCAACCTGCGCCAGAGACTCGATCCCGGGGCCTTCGCCGCCTGCACGCAGCACGGGTTTCCGAACCGTCGTCCCCAAGGCGGCCGCGATCTCGCGGGCGATTCCAATGATGCAGGCGCAGTCCGGACGGTTCGGTGTGATGCTGACATCCAGAACATGATCGACGATCGGCACGACATCGATCAACCGGCTGCCTGGCTCGCAGGGATCCAGTTCCATGATCCCGGTGTGGTCTTCGGTCAAGCCCAGTTCGTCCTCGGCCAGCAGCACGCCCTCGGACAGCTCGCCGCGGATCTTGCCCGCCTTGATCTTCATACCGCCCGGCAGTCGAACACCCGGCAAGGCCACGGGCGCAAACACACCCTCGGCTGCATTCGGGGCGCCACAGACGATTTGCAGCTCACGGCCCCCCACATCCACTCGGCAAAGGGAGAGCCGGTCCGCCCCTGGATGCGGCCAGACAGCAAGGATGCGCCCGACGACGATTTCATCCAGTCCCGCCCCGTGCGGCTCCAATCCCTCGACCTCCAGGCCGACCATCGTCAGGATTTGGGCCAGCTCTTCGGGGCTCTGAGAGATATCAACGTATTCTTTTAACCAATTCAGGCTTGCTTTCATTGAGTTGACCGATCGTTTCCATGCCTGGGATCTAAGGTAGGACAGGATGAACAGGAAATCAGAACTGCCGCAGAAAACGCGTGTCGTTCCTGAAAAACAGCTGGATATCGTCTATGCCGTATTTGAGCATCGCGATCCGCTCGATGCCCATTCCGAATGCGAAGCCGCTGTAAACCTCCGGGTCATAGCCGACAAAACCGTACACGTTCGGATCCACCATGCCCGACCCCAGGATCTCCAGCCACCCGGTCTGGGAACACGTGCGGCATCCGGCCCCGCCGCAGATCACGCAGCGGATGTCCACCTCGGCGCTCGGTTCGGTGAAGGGGAAAAAGCTCGGCCGGAAGCGCAGCTCGGTGCCCGATCCGAACATCTGGTGAACAAAGGTGGTCAGCGTGCCCTTCAGGTCCCCAAAGGTGACGTCCCGGTCCACGAGCAGGCCTTCCACCTGATGGAACATCGGGGTATGGGTCACATCCGAATCCCGCCGGTATACCTTCCCCGGAGCGATAACGCTGACGGGCGGCGCCTGGCTTTCCATGACCCGGACCTGCATCGGAGAGGTATGGGTCCTCAGCACGACGTTGTCGGTCACGTAGAAGGTATCCTGCATGTCCCGCGCCGGATGGTCCCTGGGGATGTTGAGGGCCTCGAAATTGTAGTAATCGAGCTCGACATTCGGACCCTTGACCACCCGATATCCCATGCGCGCAAAGATCTGGCAGACCTCTTCGACCACCAGGCTGATGGGGTGATAATGGCCGCACGGCGGCTCCCTTCCCGGCAGGGTGACATCCACGAAACGCTCCGGCCCGCCGGCCGACGCTGCAATCGTCTCACGCTTCTCATCGTAGGCTTGCGTGATCCGCTGCTTCAGCTCGTTGGCCAGCTTGCCCAGCAGAGGCCGTTCTTCAGGCGCGACGGCGCCGAGCCCCTTCATGAGCGCCGTGATCAGGCCCTTTTTGCCTAAATAGGCGATCCTGAAGGCCTCGAGGGCCCCTGCATCAGCCGCGCGGGCAAGCGCCTCGCGGGCCTCCTTTTCCAGGACTGGAAGTTTTTCTTTCATCGTGCATCCGGGGGATCGGTTCTCTTATTGAATAGCACCGACAAGGCGCGTAAATCCGGCAGGGTCGTTGACCGCCATGTCGGCAAGCACCTTCCGATCCAGCTCTATCCCGGCCTTTTGCAACCCGCCCATGAGCCGGCTGTAGGAAATACCGTTCTGCCGCGCCGCAGCATTGATCCGCACGATCCAGAGCGAACGGAACTCCCGTTTCCTGACCTTGCGATCCCGGTATGCGTATGCGCGCGCCCGGTTGACAGCGGCCTTGGCCGTCCGCAGCTGTCTGGACGCCCCGCCGCGGTAGCCTTTTGCGGCCTTGAGGAGCTTGTTTCTTCGTTGTCTGGCCTTGAAGCCTCTTTTTACCCTTGGCATCGTTAACCTCGTTTTCTAAAAAGCAACTTTCCGCCTTCGGCATTTCCGGCAGCTCTGCATTCCGCCTTTTATGGACCTCCTCAAAAAAAGGAGGCGGCCGACGAGCCGCCAGACGCCTTAGAGATAAGGCAGAAGCCTCTGCAGTTGTTTACGGTTGGTAGCGTCGACCAGTGCGGATTTGCGCAGGTTCCTTTTCCGCTTCGTGCTCTTCTTCGTCAGAATATGGCTCGCATAAGCCCTGTTTCTGGCCAGCTTGCCCGTTCCCGTGGTCTTGAAACGCTTGGCAGCGCCACGGTTGGTTTTTATCTTCGGCATTCCGTCATCCTCCATCAATACATATTGGGTAAACTTACATCCAACGCCGCCCGTCCCGCTGAACCGCCGCGGCCTGGAGCGGAGGCCCCGCGCCGCTCCGGCTTGCAGACATGTTCACCGGCCTCGGGAGCATGCATAAACATTACTTAGCCCCGCAAAACTCCTGCTCGGGCTTTCGAACCTATGAATGAAAAAAGGTGTTTCCGAATCGAGACTGCATTCAGGTTCACTTGGAAGGGGGATTGCCGCGCCCCGGCATCCAGTCATGTTTGAAACAGGGCTTCAGCCCTGAGACAAATAGAAAACTGCCCCCCGTCGAGATCCCTTCAACCGTCATACCGGTAAAGGCACTCACTGATGCCGGGATCGGACCGCAGACCCTGTCCGGATGAAGCTACTTTGGAGCGATCACCAGGCACATCCGGTTGCGCGCCTCCCGCTTCGGCTCTTCCTCTACGGTCCCGAACTCGGAGACCGCCTCAGCCACCCGCTTCAGAACCTCGACGCCCGCATCGATGTAAGCCATCTCGCGCCCCCGGAAGGTTACAGTGACCTTGACACGGTTCTTCTTCTCAAGAAACTTGATCAGGTTCTTGACCTTGACATCCAGATCGTGCTCTTCCGTATTGGGCCTGACCTTGATTTCCTTGACCTGAAGGCCGCGACTCTTCTTCCGAGTCTCCTGGACCTTCTTGCTGGCTTGATACTTGAACTTCCCGTAGTCCATGATCCGGCATACGGGCGGATCTGAATTGGGCGCCACTTCCACCAGGTCCAGGCCTTCTTCCTTGGCCGTTCTAAGCGCCTCCCGCACGGGCAGAATGCCTAACTGGGTGCCGTCGGAAGAAATCAACCTGACGTTCTTGGCAAAGATCCGGTCATTCACCCTCACCTCATCAGCTTGTTTACTTATGGCCCCTACCCCCTTCTTCGAGTTTCATCCTGTATACGTAGAACGAGATCCTCCACCTTCATGAAGGGAAGATTCTCACCACTGCGAAGCCGGGGAGTCACCCCTTCCTCTTCGCATTCCTTGTCCCCTATGATCAGCATATAGGGGATCTTTTCCATCTGGGCTTCTCTGATCTTGAAGCCCAGTTTCTCGTTCCTGAAATCCCCTTTCGCACGCACCCCGGCGGCGTTCAAACCGCTGAGGACCGTCTCCGCATAGGGGGTGTTCCTGTCGGTCACTGTCAACACGACGGCCTGAACCGGAGCGAGCCACACGGGGAACGCGCCGGCGTAATGTTCGATCAGAATACCGATGAACCGTTCGATGGCGCCCAGGATCACGCGATGGATCATCACCGGACGCTTGCGCTGCCCATCCTGATCGATATAAACCAAATCGAACCTTTCAGGCAATGTAAAATCACACTGGATCGTGGCACACTGCCATTTTCTTCCCAGGGCGTCCTTCAGTTTGACATCGATCTTGGGGCCGTAAAAGGCGCCGTCCCCCTCGTTGATCTCATACGGCAGGCCGTTGTCGTCCATGGCCCGCTTGAGGGCGTTCGTCGCCAGCTCCCAATCCTCGTCGCTGCCGATGGATTTTTCAGGCCGCGTGCTGATTTCGAGCTCGTATTCGAACCCGAAAATCCCCATCACATCCTTGACGAAAGCGAGGACCCCTTTGATCTCATCATTCAGCTGATCCGGCATGCAGATGATGTGCGCGTCGTCCTGGGTGAATTCTCTCACCCGCAGGAGTCCGTGCAGCACGCCGGAGCGCTCGTGGCGATGGACGCACCCCAGCTCGAAATAACGCTTCGGCAGGTCGCGGTAGCTTCGAATGCGGGACCGGTAGATAAGCATGTGAGAGAGGCAGTTCATGGGCTTGATCCCATAGGACTGTTCATCCACCGTCGTAAAATACATGTTTTCCCGATAGTTATCGAAGTGTCCGGACTTCTGCCACAGTTCGGTCTTCAGGATCTCCGGTCCCTTGACCATCTCGTACCCGCGCTTCAAGTGCTCCTTGATCTCGAAATCCTCGAGGAGGTAGCGAAGCATCATACCCCTCGGATGCCAGACGACGAGCCCCGCCCCGATCTCCTCATAGGTGTTGAACAGTCCGAGCTGCGGTCCAAGCTTGACATGATTGCGTTTCTTTGCCTCTTCGAGCCGGCGCAGATACTCCTTGAGCGCCTTGGGATCGGCGAACGCGGTCCCGTAGATCCGGCTCAACATGGCGCGTTTTTCGTCCCCACGCCAATAAGCCCCGGCCACTTTGATCAACTTGAAGGCCTTGATCATCCCCGTCGAAGGGATGTGCGGCCCGCGGCACAGATCCGTGAAATCGCCCTGGGTGTAAAGGGACACACGCTCTTCGCCCAGATCTTCGATCAATTCGATCTTGTAGGCCTCCCCTTTTTCTCCAAAGAGCCGAATCGCCTCTTCAGCCGGCAACTCCTCGCGCGAAAACGGGAGATCCTCCCGGATGATTTCCTTCATCCGCTCTTCGATGGCCGGGAGGTCCTCTTCCTTGAAGGGCCGCTCGTAATCGAAGTCATAGTAGAAACCGTCTTCGATCGCAGGCCCGATCGTCACCTTCACGCCGGGGAAAAGGCTCTGCACGGCCATGGCCATCACATGCGCCGTACTGTGCCGAAGGATGTCGAGACCTTCCTCTGAATTCAGATAAACCGGCGCCACGTCCTCCGCCGAGCCGACGGGGCAGGAAACGTCCCGCAACACTCCGCCAACCCTGACCGCGACGATCCGCTCCGGGGACTTCACCCCCGAGGCTCGCAGAACCTCTATCGCCGTTTGTTTTTCCCGTTTTTCGGGCGACTCATCAGCCGGTTGGGATACACTTTCCATATGGTGGCTCATCTGTTCCTTCTGTCCGTGTCAGGCCGCCGAGCCCTCACCGGTCAAAAAATACGGGCTATGAAAAGAAAATAAGGCATCGGAGGTCAAAACTGCATGAATCCGTATGCCCCATCATCAATACGAAGAATTAAAATATCCTGTCCGAGAACCTCTTCAGCAACACCTTGGTGCACTCTCCTCAATATCCCGCGCGCGCGGCTTCCGATCCATCCCCAAGCCGCCCGCCCTGCACGGTCTTCCAAATGACCAAAGGCCTTCCCTTCCTTGAAAGCGCTCAAGGCATCGTTGGGGAAAATTTTTATATATATAGAAAATAAGCTAAAGATATGCAAGCAAAAAGTAAACGATCCGCCGCAACCCTCCGGATCGGGCATGGGTTCCGGGGCAGCTTCGACCATGCCGCCCTCCCCGATTTTTAGCTTGAAAACCTTCGGCGCCTGTGTTTTATAAACATTATCAAATCAAACTGTTAGCAGTACCTTGAAAACCCTGTGGTCTCCAGCTCAAGGAAAAGCGGCCCAACGCGGGGCCTGCGTAATCCCTGGCAAATTTCCATGCGGCGGGCGCCGCCAGCGTCGGCCTTCAGAAACGGCCCCGCGGCCGCGCATCAGGCCCCCGCCAGGCCGAAACAACCATCGACGGGTGAACCGATGCCCCAGCGAATGGATCCTCACGAATCCAAACCCCAAGACCTGACAGCCCGGGATCGAACCGGGGACCGGCGCTCCCCGGAAGCGGCCTTGAGCGCAAAGACCCGGGAGCTCGAAGAGCGCCTCAAAGAGCTCGACTGCCTCTACGGCATCTCCAGGCTCATAGAGAAAACCGGCGCTTCGATCCGGGAAATACTCGAGGGCGCCGCAGCCATCCTGCCTTCCGCATGGCAGTATCCGGAGATCGCCTGCGCCCGTGTCGCAGTGGATTCGATGACCGCGACATCGAGCCGCTTCAGGGAGACCCCCTGGTTCCAAAGCCAGCCGATCAAGGTCGGCGGCCGCCCTGTCGGCCACGTGGCCGTCTTCTACTGCGAAAAGACGCCCCTGGAGTTCGAGGGCCCTTTCCTGCGCGAAGAACGCAATCTCCTGAACGAGGTGGCCGAGACCCTTGGACGTGTCATCGAGCGGCTCAAAACCGAAGAAACGCTCCGGCAGCGAGAAAGAGAACTTGCCATCAAAAACCAGGAACTCCAGGAAGTCAACACCGCGCTGAAGGTCCTCCTGCGTCAGAGAGAGAAGGATCGGGCCGAACTGGAGGAAAACGTCGCAAGAAACATCAAGGAATTGATCCTTCCGCACCTGAGTCAGTTCAAAGCAGCAGGGCTGTCCGAAGGGCGGGAAAAGATCCTCGAGTTCATCGAGGAAAGCCTCAAAAACGTCGCTTCGGGCTTTCAAAGACGGCTCACGGATATCTGCCTCGGCATCACGCCCACCGAGCTGCGCGTGGCCGAACTCATCCGCCAGGGAAAAACCACAAAGGAAATCGCGGACCTACTCAACAGTTCGACGCGCGCGGTGGATTTTCACCGGTCCAATCTGCGGCGGAAACTGCAGCTGAAGGACCGGAAGACCAACCTGCGGTCCTTCCTGATCTCCATCCCCTGAATCGCAGGTTTTACCTGGTATCATCCCGTCAATTTTTTGCCGTTTACAGCCGGGCCTCAATCCATCACAATCCTGCCAAGTGGCCTGAGCTTCGTGAAGCCCCGGGCGGCGGATGGTTTTTTCTTTCCCTTTACCTGCACCGTCGAAAAAATCGTCCGTCCGGCGACCATTGCTTCACGGGGGTGGGCCCTTTGCGTCATAGGCGGCCGGATCGGTTGTTTCCCGGCAGCCAGGATCCGAAACAGCCCTCGGGTGGGCAGCTGGGGGCGGTTTCCATCCCCGGAACCAAGATGAAACAGGAACCCGGCTATTTTGCCGGCCGAACGAACAAGCGGCCGATATTCCACAGTCTACCAGCGAGTGAAGACCGGCCCCGCAAGGAGACAAACCATGAGCATGAGGACGATCTACATCACCCAGTATGACCTCGAACGTCTGAATCAGCTGATCGATGACGCCGAGGAATCCATTTCCCAGGACAGGCACTACCTGGAAAAGCTGGAGGAAGAATTGTCTCATGCCGAAGTCGTCCCGCCGAACGAAATCCCCGACAACGTCGTCACCATGAATTCCAAGGTTTGTCTTGTAGATCAGGAAAGCCAGGAGGAGAAGATCCTGACCCTGGTCTTTCCCAAGGATGCGGACATATCGCAGGGCAGAATATCCGTCCTGGCGCCGATCGGCACGGCCATGCTCGGATACAGAACCGGTTCGATCTTTCAATGGGACGTCCCTGCCGGGAAAAAACATTTCAAGGTGGCGAAAATCCTTTATCAGCCGGAGGCGGCCGGGGACTATCATCTCTGAGCAAACTTGAGTCCCGCGCATGGCATGCTCGCCGGGATGCCGTTCAGCCTGCCTCCGGCAAGACCCGCCAGGGTCTCCGCGTCACAGCCCGACAGCCCGGGGGATATCCATGCCGTTTCAACAGCTCAGGCCCTCTTCGAGGCAGCCGAATGGATCTTTTCAGCAGCCAAACCGTCGTTCAGCCCTGCACCCGGAGTAAAGATCCCGATTGCATGACCCGAGGAACAATCCTTCGAACCTGCTGCGCTGCTCCCGCCCCGGCGGATGCGCCGGCATTTCGCTCCATGAGAAGAATCCGCCATGCCCTCGAAATACTCGCTTACACTCTCCTCGAACGATCTCGCCATTGACCTTGGGACGACCAACACCTCTGTCTACGTGCAGGGAAAAGGCATCGTCCTCCATGAACCGTCTGTAATCGCCATCTCCCGCAACGGCGGGAGGGATCCCAAGGTCCTAGCCGTCGGGAACGCCGCCAAGCAGATGATCGGCCGCACGCCCCAGAAGATCTCGGCCCTTCGTCCTATCCGTGACGGGGTCATCGCCGATTTCGAGATTGTCGGGTCTATGCTCCGGGGGCTCATCGCCCTGATCGACCGCCGTCGCGGGCTTGTCAAACCGAGGGTCGTCATGTCGATCCCGACAGGCATCACACCGGTCGAGAAAAGGGCCGTTCGGGAGACCGCGCTGTCGGCCGGCGCCCGGGAAGTCCACCTGATCGAGGAATCGCTTGCCGCCGCAATGGGGGCCGGGCTGCCTTTCATCGAACCGACCGGGAGTATGATCGTCGATATCGGCGGGGGCCGAACGGAGGTCTCCGTCATTTCGCTCGGAGGGATCGTTCTCAGCCGCTCCATCCGCGTCGGCGGAGACAAAATGGACGAGGCGATCCTGCAATACATCAAAAGAAAATACAATTTCCTCATCGGAAGCAGCGCAGCCGAAGCGATCAAACTGGCGATCGGCAATGCCCATCCGTCCACTTCCCCCCAGTCCTTCGAAATCAGGGGACGGGACCTGGTCAGCGGCATCCCGGGCACGCTGACCATCGATTCGAGCGACGTCCGCGACGCGCTCTCGGAGGAAATCGGCGCCATCGTCGAGATGGTCCGAGTCACCCTGGAGCGGACCCCTCCCGAACTCTCGGCGGACCTCATCGAAAGGGGCATCGTTCTGACGGGCGGCGGAGCCCTTCTCAAACACCTCAACCTGCTCCTGGAGGAAGCGACGGGCCTCCCCGTCATCCTCGCCTCCGACCCCTTTTCGACTGTCATTCTCGGCTGCGGCAAGGTGTTGGACGACCTCGACATCCTGCGCCGCATCGGATACAAACCCGCACTGGCATCCGCCTGAGGGACCGTTGACGAAAAGCCCGCCTTTTCGCATGGGACCGATCGCCAGCCATCGGGCGCCCGGCGGGAGGGCGATGGCCTCACATGAGGCGGCGGGCAACCGCTGGCCTAGAGAGGCTCCATCCCCTTCAAACGTTTGACCGCTTCGGCAGTCCCGATGACGACCAGACCATCTCCGGGCTGCAGCCGCTCCGTGGTGCGCAAGGCGGTGATCCGCTGATCACCCCGGATGACGCCGATCACGGTGCCCTCATACCTCTGGCGGAACTGCAGTTCGGCCAAGGTCCTGCCGCCCAGCTCCGAGTTTTCGCCGATCCGGACCTCATGTATCTCGAACCGGTCGGTCCGCTCCCCATCGAGATCTTCCACGGGTTGATCGAGCATGTCCTCAGCCTCCTGCAGCTCATCCGGCGGCCCCATGATAACCAGCCGATCACCAGGATAGACCTGAAAATCAGGCCCAGGCTCATAGAGCACCCGCCCGGCCCGGCTCACCGCCAGCACGGAAACCCCGGTCTGCGAACGCAGGGGGATATCCTGGATCGTCTTTCCGGCTGCTGACGCCCCGGAGCGGATCCGAATCTCCTTGAACGCGATCGGCCAATCGATGTTTTTGGGCAGCATTTCCATGGACCTGGTCAGGGCATCGGCGGCCTGCTCCGCGGCATCCGCGAAAGGCCGAAAGACCACGTGTGCGCCTTCTTTCTTGAACAGATCCGCTTCCTCTTCGTTCGCCGCGCTTACCGCCACTTTGCTCTCGACCCCCCTGTCTCTCAGATGGTGCAGCAGTTCGAGGTCCAGGTGCCTCGAACGGACCGTGCTGACCACCCATCGAGCCTTGTTGAGGGGCAGATGTTCATGCAGCTCAGGGTCCGTCATATCACCATAAAGCACCGGCACTCCCCGGGAGCGCCAGGTCCTGAGGACCTGCGGATCGAAGTCGACGCCCAGGATCGTCTTGCGTCTCCGCAAGAGGCATTCCGCAATCCCCCTCCCATACGTCCCGAGACCCACAAGGATCACGTCCAGCCGTGGGGCTCCCTCGGCGGAGTCGACGGCGCATTCCCTGAAAGGCGTCCTTCTTTCGAACACCTTCAAAGGCCTGGACAGGAGACTGTAAAGCGGACCTGAATACAGGATCATATACGTCGAAACGAAGATGGTCACAACCCCCACAAGCGTGATCAGGCCCATGGTTTCCGGGGCGATGTGACCGACGCTGAGCCCCAGAGCCGCTACGATGAGAGAGAACTCGCTGATCTGGGCCACCGTCAGCCCCGCAAGGAACGCCGTGCGCCGCCGATAACCCATGAACCCCATGATCCCGAGGACGATCAACGGGTTCCCGACAAGGACGAAGACCGAAAAAAGGCCCGCTGCACCCACTTGAGAGCCGACCATGGTCCATTCGAGGCGTGCCCCGAGATCGATGAAAAAGAAGAGCAGCAGGAAATCCCTCAGACTGGTCAATCGCGCCCCGATTGCATCCCGGTAATCCGTAGATGCCAGGGAGACTCCGGCCAGAAACGCCCCCACCTCCTTGCTGAACCCGAGCCACTCTCCCCCCGCCCCGAGGCACACAGCCCAGGCGATGGCAAAGAGGATCAGAAGCTCCTGGGAATAGGCCAACCGCATGGCCAAACCTGGAAGGACATACCTGGTCATGAGGGCCGCAAAGGCCAGTAGGCCCAGCCCCTTGGCTGCGATCAGGAGCGAGCCCGTCCAAGCCGACTGACCGGCCGCAATCGGCGAACCGAACGTGGTCAACGCGACCAGCGCCAGGATGGCGGCGATGTCCTGAACGATCAGGAAGCCGATGGCGATCTGGCCGTGCAGCGAATCGATCTCCTTCTTGTCCGACAGGAGCTTGACGATGATGATCGTGCTCGAAAAGGTCAGGGCGACAGCCACGTAGGCGGCATCGACGGGCGGGATGTCGAGGGCCAGGGCGATCAGGAATCCGATCGCAGAAGTGAAAATGATCTGCCCCAGACCCGTCGCCAAAGCGACCGGGCCGGTCGTACGGATCAGACCGAGATCGAGTTTCAGCCCGACGATGAAGAGCAGCAGGGCGATGCCCATATGCGCGAGCAACTCGATCTCCTGGTAGCTCTGGATGATCCCCAGCCACGAAGGTCCTGCAAGGATGCCCGTCGCCAAGAACATGATGAGCAAGGGCTGTCGGAGCCTCTGGCCGGCGATGCCGAGCAGTGTTGCAAGGCTCAGAACAGCCGCGATTTCAAGAAAAGAATTGCCGTCGAGCACAGGGGCGGTCTCCATTTTTACCGCGTGTCTCACCCACATTGACACCGCGGGCCTTCAGTCTTGCCCTCAAAGGGTCGAGACTCTTCCGCTTGTCAAATTTTAGCACAATAACCCTTTTGTATGAATAGGCTTATACAAGCGATCCCTTATCAAATGCTGCATTCCGCCGGAATGCGACAGATTCGACCCTGATGACCGGCAGTGCATGCATCATCCGCTTTGGATAACCTGCGGGTAGAGAATCCGATATGAGCCTTCATCAGGGCAAGCATCCATACAGCACATGCATCACAGGAAGCATGGAGACCATGGCATGCCGTCTTACGGCTCCCGGGATACACCGAAAAGCGATCACTACGCCATCACAGCATAGCCGAAAACGGTGGCGAGCGATGGAAAGAGCGTGGTCAGGCGGGCATCGAGAACAATCACATGCCATTGCGAATCGAAAATGCTCAGAATCGAGATCCATACGAACCGGTTTGCCCTGCCGAGCAGAGAATACCACGGCCAACCAACCCGTGCGCTTAAGCGCAGAACCGCACGGTTCATATCTGCCCGCATGCCTTTTCCGTATAATGCTGATTATCATTGATTTCAACAGCTTGATTGCCGCTTCGGGGTGGGGACAAAAAGCCTCGCCTTTAGGTGAAGACTTTAGTATCCTCACAAAGAAGTGCCTTATGGCCGTCCAGGCCATGCTGTTCATGAGGTACCTGTAATCTTTGTATGGGTCACCAGCACCGCAAACCCGTCCCACCAGGACCGCCAGCAATCAGGCTGCCAGAGCTCATTCTCAATATCTGTAAATTTGAGGATATCGATATATTTTCAGGGACCGGTTACAAGAATCACGATCACCCGATAGGTTGCAGATGGCAAATTCGAATTCACTACTTAAGATTCTTAGCCGGCCTACAGCTGGTGTCAAAGCTACCGGCTTTAAATCATGGGAGATAATTCATTTTAAACCTGAGAATGCTGTTTCCGGACTACTTAGTTTCCATCCGGAAATGGTCTTTTTGGCCAATCTCGGCGTCAATCTGCACGTTTGCTTGTGCGGCGACCTGCAG
>ENA-OSEO01001315-OSEO01001315.1-sediment-metagenome-genome-assembly--contig:-NODE-1315-length-46402-cov-6.461198_pt1 | contig 46402 bp, 47 predicted proteins | sample MGYA00237883_ERZ534232 | MGnify/ENA metagenome assembly ERZ534232 | reverse complement strand
TCGCAGTCCTTGTTGACGTCGACGCCCAGGATCTTGTCCTGGATTTCCCAATACCGGCTGCTCGTACAGACCTCTTTCAGGGACTGATGGATGACGTTGCCCATGGTGAACTCGTCCCGGCGGATGTTGAAGAAATGCCCGCAGGGGAAAACCGATCCATCCCCGCTGATGTTGATGAGAAACCGCGTCCCGTGGCACTGCCGGAAGCACTTCCTGCCGAGATTCCTCATCTTCTGCCACTTGACGGAAACCGTGTAGTCGCCATTGCTCAAGCCTTCAGCCTCTCGCAGGCGGTCCTCGATCCGCAGGTAGCCTTCATGGGGGGAATCCATGGTGCCATCGTAGGTGTCGGAGCAGGGCTTGATCACCAGATAATCCACGCCCAATTCCCTGCCGAGCTTGGCCAGGGGCACAATATCCTCCATGTTCTCGGCCACGACAACCATCTGCATCCCGATCGTTGTCGCCAGTCTGCGCTGCTGCTTCATCTCCACGGCGGTGCGAAGGTTCCGTACGACCACATCGAGGCAATCCGCCTGATGGATCGTCTTGTAGCTCTCCCGGGTCGCGGCGCTGATATTGAACCGCAGCCAGACCAGTGCCGCCAAGGCCTCGGGCAATCGGTCGTGATCGATCTTCAGCCCATTGGTCGCCAGGCTGACATCGAGATCGATGTCCTTCGCCAGAACCAGCCCGTCATACAGGGCCGGGTTGAGCGTGTTCTCCCCTTCTCCAATGAAAGCGATGGACCGCACGCCAATCTCCTTGGCGTCCCGCAATAGGCGCAGCAGGGCCTCTTGGGGCATGTCGAACCGCTGACCGGCCGAGGTCCTGCCCTGCAGGACACCGTAGCAGTAGGTGCAGCCCAGGTTGCAGCCGGTGGTAATGCCCAGGTCGATATGCAGCGGCGCAATCGGCTCGCCCCGTTGCCACTGCTCGACCCGATCCAGGTGCCAGAGCAGCTTGTGACCATCCATCATGTACTTATCGTGCATATTCACACCCTCGCGGTCTGCATGCGCCGGCTGAGCAGGTTCTCGACCGTGGCGGCAATGGACTCTGCGGTGATTGCGTAGTACTCCAGCAGTTGGGCCTGCGAGCCGTACCGGTCGGCGAACACATCGGGAATACCGATCCGCTGGAAGGGTGGCGGTGCAACGTCTCCTGCCTCCGCGATCAGTTCCGCCACAGCGCTGCCGAGACCTCCGATCACCGAATGCTCTTCGACGGTGACGATGCCGGAAGCCCGTGAGGCATGTCGAAGAATCGCATCTTTGTCCAAGGGCTTGATCGTCGGCACATGTAGGACGGTGGCTTCGATTCCTCCGTCCTGCAGCCGGTCGGCCGCTTCGAGGGCGAGCTTCAAGGCAATGCCCGTCGTGACGAGCAGTGCGTCGCCGCCTTCGCGCATGAGCAGGGCCGAACCGATCGAGAAGGGGACGTCGTCTGTGGTCACGATCGGATCATGGCCCTTGGCAAGCCGGATGTACAAGGGACCCGGGTGATCGAGCGTCAGCGGCATCAACCGCCGCATCTCGTCGGCGTCCGCCGGGGCCATGATGGTCATATGCGGAATCGTGCGGAGAATGCCGATGTCGTCGATGGCCAGGTGCGTCGGTCCCAGGGGAGCGTAGACCAGTCCCCCACCGTTGCCGATCAAGCGGACAGGCAGGTTGTGCAGACACACGTCGAGCACGATCTGCTCGAAGCAGCGCCGCGTGATGAAGGTGCTGATCGTATTCACGTAGACGATCTTGCCCTCAAGGGCCAGGCCGCTGGCCATGCCCACGACGTGCGCCTCCGACACCCCCTCCATGAAGAACCGTTGGGGCATCTGTTCCCGGAATGCCGCCAGCGTACCCTCCCCGAGATCTGAGCCGAGGAAGAATACCCGCTCATCTCTGAGGGCCAGTTGATAGACCTGTTCCAGACATGTCTTGCGCATTATACGTTCCCCAGGGCGCCGAGTAGCGCCTGTACGTCGTCATCCTTGAGGCGGCTCTTGTGGTGCCACGCCGGGTTGTGCTCCGCAAAGGGGACCCCTTTGCCCTTGACGGTATGACAGATCACCGCCCGGGGCTTGTTCGCATCTCCGGCAGGACTCGCCAACGCGTCCCGCAGAGCGGCGACATCATGCCCATCCACTTCGACGGCATTGAAACCGTAGCTTCGCCATTTGTCCGCGAAGGGCTCCAGTTCCAGTACCTCGTGGGTACTCCCGTAGGACTGCTGCCGGTTGTAGTCCACGAGGGCGGTCAGGTTGTCCAGCTTGTGTTTGCCGGCGCTCAGGGCGGCTTCCCAGACGGACCCTTCATTGCACTCGCCGTCGCCGAGCACAACGAAGACCCGCCGGCCGGACCGCTCATACCTGGCGTTCACCGCCATACCGACAGCGATGGGAAGACCGTGCCCGAGGCTTCCGGTTGCACATTCCACGCCGGGGATCTTAGGGTCCGGATGTCCGCCCAGGATCCCGTCGAACCGGCAGAACTTCCACAGCTCTTCCATCGGGAAAAATCCCTTCTCCGCCAGCAGGACGTACAGAGCGACACAGCCGTGGCCTTTGCTGAGGATCAGCCGGTCCCGTCCGGACCACTTGGGATTTCGCGGATCATAACGCATCACATCATCGAAAAGGACTCGCAGGATCTCCACGAGCGAAAGCGATGCGCCCAAGTGTCCGCGGCCTGCGGCCCCCAGCACGCGAACGATCGTTCTGCGGAGGTCCAGGGATCTCTCATCGAGCGCGGTGGCGGACCTGTCCGTAACGACGACCTCACTCATACGGCACAAACTCCATAATCGCGGTGTTCGATGACCTCGTGGAGCATTCGCCGGGCTTTCGCCAACTGCCGCATCTGCCACTGCGCCACATCTTCCCCTTGAGACGAGGCATGGGTGCGCCGCGCAAGGTGTTCGGGCAGGAATTCATTGAGCAGGATCATGCACCAACGCAGGCCGTAGAGCGGATGGACTGTCTTGAATCTCAGCGGCAGGTCCTCGTCATCGCTGAAGCACTCCATGAAACGCGCGGCGAAGTACTCTTTCACCTCCCGCCGGAGGGATACCGCCGGGTGGAGGAGAAGATCGCACATCATCTTCACGGGCGCTTCCCAGCCGAAGTACTCGAAGTCGAGAAACACCAACCCTGTGCCTGCCCGGCGCAGAGCGTTGTGAAAGCCGAAGTCCGCCGGGCTCAGGGTGCGCCATCCCATGGGCGACTCCGCGTGGAAGGAGTCCTCGCCCATCGAGGTCCGCGCTGCCGCCGTGCAGTCACGCAGGACAGGAATGAATTCCCGTTGCAGAAATGCCTGCAACTCACGGCGGGGTGGGCTGCCCTCGCCCAGTCCGGCCAGCTTGGAGAGCTTCGTGTGAACATTCGCAACCAGGGCATTGACAGAGAAACAAGCCTCATAAGCGACGGGAATACGCTCCCGGCGCACCGTTCTCGCAAGGTCCTTCAGTCTTCGAAGGAAGACGAGCAGTTCGTCGATCTCGTCCTCGCCGACCGTCCGACCGTCGATCTCCGTGCCGTCGATGTACTCATACGCCGCGATATCCTTCTCCGGATCGGCCGCCATCGGTTGCGGGACGCACCGCATGCCGTGATCCCACAGCAGTTGCAGGCTCTGGAACTCCACCGCCAGCCGGCTCAGACCGTCCGCCCGTTGTCCGTGGTAGAGCTTGGCGGCATAGCGGTCGCCGTTTGCGCAGAGCACCCGAACCACCTTGCTGTTTCCGCCCCGACCGATCGGTGTCACGGCAGTGACCGGCTGCCCAAGCAAGGACGATAGTGTGGCATGGAGCATGTCATCACCCATGGTATGCCACCGCCTCGCATAGCGTACGGCCGCTGAACAGAAAGTCTGCGATCTCTTCCCACGATGCGAACGAATGAATCGCCGGGCTGTGGGAGGATCGCCCCTGCGGCGTGAAGAGAATCCGAATCACATCCGGCGGGAACAAGGGCTCCTGGAACAACTCCTCCAAATCATCGATGAAGTGCGTGATCTTGAGCGTCCTGATCCGCTCGATCTTCTCCGCCCGGGAGTCGTGAAAGGACACGTTGCCATGCGCCAGCGCGAAGCCATCGGCGTGGAAGAAACTCTGGGATTCGAGCCACGTCAGGGCCGCCGCTCGCAGATTGACGTCGGACTCGCCCAAATTGGAGTATTCGGTCTTGTGACTCACAATGTACACAGGGATGCCGCGGCGCTTGCACGTCCGGAGCAGATCTGCTACGCCGTGCATGAGCGTCGCCTCCCGCATCCGCGTCCCGTAGGCCGCTGCCTGCACGCGCCGCCATTGCAACTCGCCGTTGGCAAGCCGCCGGACCGTATCGCGTACTGCTGCCTTGGTCTGGGGGCAGTCAGAGTCCACCAGCCCCCGGTCCAATGCGATCTCATGCATCAGCGGGCCATAGTCCGCAATCGTATTGTCAAGATCCACGCCAAGAACCAAGGGTTCCCCCCTGCGACACAAGCGCTCAGCCCACCTCCACACGTTTCTTCCGAGACCGCGCCGTGATGTCTCGAATGCTCTGAACATCGCCGTGCAGCATTTCGGTATACATGCGGAGGACCTTCGCCGCTCCTTTCTCAATCCGGAAACGCTCGCGACAGCGGATCACGTTGGCCTTCAACCGGGGCAGATCCTGGCTGGCCAGTCGTTGCGGCACGTGATCCAACTCGTTGTACGAGTAGACGACCCCGATATCGTGCTTCCGCACGATCTCCGCAATCATGGTAAGATCCTCCGGGACGACGACGGGCAGCCCGGCCCGGAGATAGGTGGTGAATTTGAACGGGGGTCCGTACCCGGTCACCAAGGGCCGACGGTCTTCCGGCGTGGGGCCGATCAGACCGTAGTCGTACTGGGAAATCGCGCGTACAAACTCATCCTCCGGAAGCGGCACACAGGAATGCACATTGGACACTCCCAGTCTCTGCGCCAGCTCTTCCAGGAACGGCGACCGTTGGTAATTCGTGCTCGCGGGGTTCGGGTAGAGGTACAGATGCAGCGTACCCCCGCTGAAGTGCCTCATCATTGCCACCGTCCATGGGTAGAGAGGGTCCGCCGGCTCATCCGCAACGATCAAGTCGCCCCCGTACACGAGCCGAACATCGTCCGACTCTCGCGTGGGCGGCGTGCATACCGGATCGCGGACATATTCGTATACCGAGAGGAGATTCAACTCCCTCTGAAACTGCTCTTGCAGCCGGGGATTGATTGCGTCGTCGTAGCGATGCACGATGTGGTTGAAATGGCGAAACAGGAAGCGCTCCGAGGACCGGGTCAGGTGGGGATGCTCGCGGTGACCGACCTTGATCAAGGTCTCGTCCGGCACCAGCGCGATCACATCGTAGAAATCGATGACCGCTCTACTCTTGTCCTTGACGAAGGGAACGAACGGCATGCCCTGCGTTCCCCACCCGACGTTGATGTGGAACAGGTCGGGATGCACGACCTGAAAGACCAGCGGCCACAGGTAGTAGAATGGTTCACAGATCACAGCGTCATACCCGGTCATGCGCGCGTTCGGGTTGTCGAGCAGTACCATCGTCTTCCAGTGGGAAGTGGGGTGCTGGCTCACCTGCTCGGCGAGCGCCGAGAGCGTGTGCACCTTCTTGTAGTCAACGTAGAGCACCAGCGTGGCGTGCCCCTGGAGTCTCTCCCGGAGTTGCACAAACCTCTCGAAGCGGCCCAGATCGATGAATCGGTCCAGGAAGTCGTTGCCCTGGTCCTGGCGGCCTTCCCGCAACGGCCGGTTCTCAGAGAGGGTAAACACGACCGTACCCTCGTGGTCGTGCCAGTCGCTCACTCGACAGACCGGAAAGGGCGAGAACCATTCCGGCCGGATTCGGTCCCAGAGCAACTCTTCGACCAGGAAACCCCGGAACACCCGCGCGTCGAAGCGATGCCCCCCTGCCAGGAGGCGAAGCAGTTCGAGATCCGTCTCCTCCCTCAGGTAGAGCCGGTTCGGCCGCTCTTTCTCCGCAGCCAGCAACTCCGCCATGCGCTCGGTAAGACGGTGGACACAGTATTGCCGGCGCCAGTGCTCGAATCTTGCGTGCACATGATCCCTGACAAGAGGCTCATCAATGGACCCGATGCGTGCTTCGATGAAGCGGCTGTAGCTCGCATCCGAAAGGTAACTCATGGCGGCAACCTCGATCTTCGCGTCTCCCATCACGACCCCACCGACACCCGATCCATCCAGTAGTGCAGAATCGCGGCGTGGCCGGTTTCCGCCAGACCATAGGTATCGGCCTGAAGCCAGAAATTCAGCGTCCCCAACTGCCGCAGGGCGTTGCTCGGCTGCATGGCGGTGAGCGTGACCAGCGTGGCCTCGCGGGAGATGGCAAGTTCCGCGGCCTTGACCACGTTAGGGGAGTTGCCGGAGCTGCTGATCGCCACGACCATATCGCCCGACTTCAACCGGCGGCGCAGCGGCGCCGCGAAAACCATATCATAGGAAATATCGTTGGCCACCGCCGTGAGCAGCGACGGGTCGGTGAAGACCTGCGTGTGCAAATCGGCGTTCTTGGCCAGGTCGGCGGCGAAGTGACTGGCCATCGAGGCGCTGGCGCCATTGCCGATGAGATAGGTGACACGCTCCGCCCGACGGATCTCTTCCGTGCTGTCGCACCACAGATCGAAGGCCTGATCGCAATCGACCGCCACGTCGCCGTGGACCGTGGCCTGAATGCCCCGCAGGCAATTCGCCAGGCCGTCAACCTGGCCCATCCACCGCGGCGTGCGGACGACTTCCCCGGTCCCGGCCGGCTCCAAGCGCCGTCCACAGTTGGGGGATCGTATCTGCGTGGCGTCCTTGAACATAATAACTCGTTCCTTCGCCGGCCACGGTGCGGACCAGCATGGTCTTCCAGGGCCGATAATAGTAGCTTGGGTCGTTCCTTGCCGTTTCGGTTCGGTATCCGACCGGAAGAGCGTGCAAATCGCATACCAAGGACGTAAACCCGGGCAGCTTTTCACCCCGGCTACGGGCCGCATTGCGGACCATGGCCAGCGCCTTGAGGAAAACCTCCGGGGCCATGACGGCGCTGCCGAAGTTCATGACGACGCCACGCGCCAAATTTTCCAACACTTTGGTGAAAATCAGGAAGTCGGTGTAGCTGGTCGCTCCGAGGGCCGCCCCACTACAGTTCGGATGCTCGTGGATGATATCGTAGCCGATGCCGACGTGGATGGTGAACGGGATTCTCAGACGATGGGCTGTCGCGAGAAGGCTGATGTCCTTGTGTGGATAACTTTGCTCGTCGATCTCCCTCCCGACGGCTTCTCCCAGACCCATCCCCTCCGACGCGGCCTGCGCGATGATGTCATTGAGCCGACCCGTCTCGCGCCAGAGCCCGAAGCGCCCGTCCTGGATGTAGCGGGCCACGCTCTCGGTCGTAGCGCCGATCAGCGCCAGCTCGTAGTCGTGGACGGCACAGGCGCCGTTGCCCGCCAGAGCGGTGATCAGCCCCTGTTGCATCAGGTCGATGAGATACCGCTGCACGCCGCAGCGCAACACGTGGGCTCCCATCATCAGGATCACGCCCGCCCCTTCGTGCCGGGCCCGGAGGATGGCCCCGGCGACATGATCGAGTTCGCGGTGGCCGACCTCCGTTGCCGCCGGGGGAAGGATCGTATCGAGGGTCAGATCGTGCCGACGGTTCGCCAGCGGCTCCAGCAGGAGTTTCGATCGGTCGAATAGCGGATAGCGGCTGCCCATGGGACTCTACTTCAGCAGGCTCGTGACGTGTTTTATCAGACCCGATTTGTCGATCGCCTTCTGGTTGCCGATGATCTGAACCGCCAGCGCGCCGGCCACGTTGCCCAGGAACGTTGCGATCTCCAAGGGGGCGCCGAGCCGAACCGCCAGCGAGCTGACGGAGAAGAAGGCGTCGCCGGAACCGATGCTGTCCACCGCCCGGCTGGCAAACGCAGGCACGACGACGAAATCGCCACCGGGATCGGACATGCAGGCCCCCTGCTTGCCCCGCGTGACCGCCAGGGCGGTACTCCCGAAGCGACGGACCGTCTCGGCGGCGAGCACGCGCAGGTCCTTCTTCAGGTCCCGCGCATCGAGCCTGAGCTCCCGCTCGGTCAGGCTGATGTAATCGGCCCTCGCATAGCGCGAAACCGTATGCATCGAGCCGTTGCCGGCGTTCGCCTGTGTGTTCACTGCCAGGAAGGGAGAGTGTTCCACCAGCGATTCACACAGCGACCCGCTGACGGCTCCATGGCCGAAATCGGCGGAAACTGCCATGTCGTACTGCCCCACCTCCCGTCGGAACCTTTCGGTCAGGTCCTGATCCTTGTCCGGCCTGAGCCCGGCGTCGTCCATCGTGTAGATTTCGAGCCATTTGTGCAGACTGTAGCCGTCGAGGTATCGTCTCTTGACGAGTGTCGGCGCGCCGTCCTGGACCCAGAACTCCGGATGGATCTCCGGGCGCAGGGCCGACTCGATGAACAGACGATGATCGTCGCGTTCTCCAATGACTGTCAGCAACCGAACGTTCTCCACGAAATTCGCCAGGTGATTGGCCACGGCCAGGACTCCGCCGGCGAAGCGGTCCTGCGAGCCGTACTTGACCGCCAGGACGGGCGACTTGCTCGACGCCCCCAGCGGGCTGCAATAACAGTACTCGTCGATGACGACATCCCCCACCAAGAGCACTTTGAGCCGGGCCATGTCGTCGACCACCGCCAGGACCTCGTCCAGGGAGTACCGCCGGCGAAACAGCTCGAGATAGTCCTGCAGTTCCTTGGAGAAGGACGAGAAGAACCGGTTGATCAGGTTGGTGGAGCTGAACACGATGTCCTGCGTGAAACGCAGATCGATCCCCAGCTCTTTGCAGACGCTCTCTTCGCGGGCCAGCTTGCCCGTACGATCGCTGTCCGTGGATTTGAAGTCCGAGCCCTTCACGTAGACGTGGGGCCGAATCCGACGCAACGTCTCCTCCGCCGTAGGCCACTGGTTCACCGCAACGTAGTCGACCACGCTCAAGGAGGCGATGGCCTCCGCGCGGAGTTGCTCGGGAAAGGCTGGTCGTTTCTCGCCCTTATCGACGTAGATATCCGGCGTCAGCGTCACCACCAGGACGTCCCCGAAGCTGCGCGCCTGCTCGAAATACCGGATGTGACCGATATGCAGCAGGTCGAACACGCCGTGGCAGTGCACGATTCGCTTGTTCGCTGTGCGGTGCGGTCCGAGCACCCGGGCCAGTTCCTGCAACGGAACGATCTTGTGATTCCGACGTATGGGAATGGAAGGCGCCTTGAGCGGCAGTACCGTTTCCATCTTCATTCTCCAGGGTTTCGATCGTCCATGTGAGCCGTCACGCACAGATGCCATCCCCACCATGTCTCCAGGAGCCGAAACAGGGGGGCAGGCATCCACCGGAACAGCCAGGTCTTGCGGTACTGATACTGTTTGTACTCCGGAATACTGTAGGGGAAGATGTGGTCGACCACCGCCGATTCGATCGTGAATCCCCTGAGCAGGTCCCGCACACTCCGGCGGGAGTAGGTGTACGTCACCGGGCAGCCCGTCTGGGCTTCGGAATGGCGGGCGATCAACTCGTCCAGCTTCCAGAACGCCCCTTTACCATATCTCAGTAGAATCCAGAGGACCTTGTAGGAGTAACGATGGTACACCATCATCTTGAGCACGCTTCCGGGTCCAACGTACTTGCGTATTTCGTCGATGGCGTTGCCCGGATGTGGCGTGTGATGAATCACACCGAAAGAATAAACCAGATCGTATGTCTCCACGGGCACCACCTCCGATAGCCGCTCGGCATCGGCCCGATAGAATGTGACCCGATTCCCCAGGTCGAAAACCGCGGCGCGTCTTCGGGCGAGCCCCAGGGATTCCTCCGAAAGATCCACGGCAGTAACCCGTGCTCCGGCCCGGGCGAAGCGGATCGTATCGGTCCCGATACCGCAGCCAATCTCCAGGATCCTCTTCCCTTTCCAGCGCGCGAACTCGGCGAACACCAGGATGTGCGGCTCTACGAAGTACTTCCGGGCTTCGACGTCGTCAAAGTACTCGCGGGTCCCCACCGGCTTAGGTGAATGCCGGATGTTGCACGGCCGGGCGTCCCAATACCGGCGTACGTCGTCGATCGTCCGGGTGGAAAACGCTGGTGCGAGAGTCATGTGCAGTTCTCCCTGAAGGTTGTCCGGCGATCCCAAACGCCCGGTAGGTGAATTTCTTGAACGCGGCGTTCCGATAGACGCGCCAGCAATCGATCAAGAGCGGCGCGGGACCCGCCCGGTCTTCCAGCAGGTCGAAGTCCAATTCCTGGTACTCCAGCCAGGGCGTCAGCATCGCGACGACGGAAGCGCCCGCCACCGCGTCGTAGGGGCAGTCGCAGCAGATTCCCCGTCCTCGCAGGACTTGGGCGACGCTGCCCAGGGCCTTGGGATCGTGCATTCGCACGACATAGCCCGCGTCGAGAAGCCCTTCGGCGAGCATCACCGGCTGGGACTCCTCCACGATATGCGTGCCCGGTTTGTAGGACAGGCCCAGCAATGCGACGGTCGATCCGGGCGGGGCATGCTCCGCGACCATCGCCAGCAGCCGGTCCACAACGCCGACATTCACTTCCACCACACGGGGACTCAGATGCGCCCGCGTCCCGGCGTCTTCCGCACAACGCTGAAACGCCAGATTGTCCCGCGGGAAACAGGGACCGCCAAAACCCAGGCCGCCCTTGAGGTACTTGCGCCCCACGCGCCCGTCGGCCCCGATAGCCGTGGTGACCACGTCCACGTCCGCCTCGGGAATCCGTTCACAGATCGCCGCCAACTCGTTGGCAAAACTGATCTTCATGGTTACGTAGCAGTTAAGGCTCAGTTTCGTGATCTCGGCATTGGTCAGATTCATCATTGCATGGTAGGGCTGGCTCTCAACCACCGACGCGTACAGGTCGCTGGCGACCCGGGCGGTCCGGCCGTCCGAAGCCCCGAAGAGCAGCAGGTCGGGGTGGAGGAAATCGTGGATCACCGAGCCCAAGGCCACGAATTCCGGATTGTACAGCAGTCCGAAATCCCGGCCGCAGACCTTGCCGGTGAGCGATTCGAGCCGGGGTTTGAAGACCCGCTCGCACGTGCCGGGCATGACCGTCGAGACGATGCCGACCACGTGAAACCCCGTCTTGGCCTTCAGCGCCGGCGTCATGCGATCCAAAACCGTCTCGATGTACGCGTTGGAAAACCGGCCCTCCCCGTCGCTCGGGGTAGGAACGGTGATCAAAGTGATATCGCTGTTCTGCACGGCGTAACCACAGTCGGTGGTGAACTCCATGCGGCGCCCAACCTCCGTCAGAAGCTCCGGCAATCCCGTCTCGTCGATGGGACAGCGGCCGTCCTGCAGGGCCTCGACGTGTTGTTCATCGGAGTCAACACCGATCACGTGGTGGCCCTTGCTTGCCAGACACGCCGCCGAGCACAGGCCCAGCTTGCCAAGGCCGATCGAGGAAACGTGGAGTTGAGGACTGCCGATTGATGATGGATGATTTGGCATAGTCGGTGACCTATGATCGGTGATCGGTTTTGTAGACGCCGAGGGTTCGTTTCACCCGGCGCAATTGTCTCAATCGGCCCTGGACGTCCACCTGCTCGGCCCGCAGTATCAGGACCAGTTCATCATACCCTCCCTTCAGATCGCGCCGCAGGCTCTCAAGAGTCGCGGGCACCTCGCCCCCCTGACGGACGATCCGGGCGACGACGGCGTCCGCCAACTCGCCCAACCGGACAACGCGCGCGAAGTCCCCTTCGCGTCCGGCAGTCCGCTGTTCCTCAAGAAGATGGCGGAGGCTCACTGCCAGATCGTTTATGTCCTGCTCTGCGTTCGTCGGGACGTCGCATGCCATCGTCAAACGTGCCTCGCCTCCGCCAGCGTGTGCTCGACTTCTTCGAGCAGATTCCCGGCGTCCTGGTTGTCCGGCTCCAGCGCCAGCAGGTTCCGCAGCATCTCGCGCGCCTGCTCCGTCTGACCATCCTTGAAGTACAGAGCAGACAGGGCGAACATCACCGAGACATCGCCCGGATGCATCTGCAGGTACACCCGCAGGTAATAGATCACCTTGGCGAACGAGCCCATCTCGCAGGAGACCTGAAAGAGGCCCAGCAAGGCCGTGATGTTGTTCGTATCCAGCTCGAGCGATTTCATATAGAGATCGAAGGATTGCGGGTATTCCCCGCGCTGCTGGGCCACCATCGCAAGGCCCGCGTAGGCTTTCGCACACTTGGGATCCAGGCGACAGGCGACCCGCAAGGCGATCTCCGCATCCTCGAGCTTGCCTACCTGCAGGGCGGCGACCCCGAGCCCGACGTACGGGCCGGGCTCGTCCGGCCCCAGCGCCGCCGCCTTTTCGTAGCAGCGATGCGCCTGGTTGTAGTTGCCAACCGAGGTGTAACAATCTCCCAGTTCCTGCAACACCTCGTAGTGCTGTATCAGTTTGTGCTTTTCGATCTCGTTGACATTCATACTGTCCATAGCGGTTGCAGTCCTAAACTCCCCCAGGGGTCGGCGCATGGTGTATCGGGGTTCCATGGCGGCGGGCCGGCGTCACATCCGCACGGCCCGAGAGCCACTTCTCGGCCTCGCTGAGCAATCGGATGGCGCCGGCAAAGTCACGTTCTCTCCGACAGATTTTGGCCTCCAGGAACAGCGTATCGATCGAGGGACGGATACGATTGACCTCCCGGCTGAGCCGGCCGGCCGTCTCGTGGTGACCCGCCTCGAAATGGGCCCGAGCCGCCATCGCCTTCATCCAGACTTCATTGCCGTGTCGTTCCGCCAGATGCTCGAAGAAACGAGCCGCGATCGACCAATCCCCCTCGGCCTCCGCCAGCTTGCCCTGGCGGAGCAAGTCGTCGAACTGGAAAGGAAGCTCGTGCAGTTCCGGAGGGCGCACCCGAATGCCGGAGGCGGTCAGGGACGCCTCCACCGACAAGTGCGGATGGGCGTATCTCGCCCGTAGCAGATCGGCCCGTCTCATGACCACTCCCCATCGGTCGCCGTCGGCTCCTCCGAGCAGAAATCCCTCGCGGTTTGTTCCGTCGCGAAGAACCGCATGGAGCGGCTGCTCCACCCACATATCTGCAACAGGCCACCCGACCGGCACGACGGCCACATACGCTCCTTCGGCCTGTTGCAGCGCCACGTCCACCCGCTCCTCCACGGAACTCTGAGCCTCTACGGGCACGAGCACGACGTTGGGCATCTCGATATCCAAGCGCGCCAGATCTGTTCGCGGCAGCGGGATATACAACCGATAAGGATAGAACGTGTTCCGCCAGATCCGCATGATCGTCTGGCCGCCGTCGTGATCCAGCCGGTCCATCGCCATGATGATGGACAACTCGTCGATCTTGGGCCAGGGCCTGGGCGGATGGGTCGTACGAATCGCCAGGACGTTCCGGAGATAGTCCTCCGAGTCCTGCCGCCGGACATCCGAGATCCGGTCCGACCGGTCCACCGGGCAGTAGAACTCCCCAGTAATCGTCGGCACATGATGGAAATCGGAGAAGAAACTGAGACGCCGGGTAATGTCCCAGTCGATCAGGATGTTTAGGCTCTCGTTGTAGAGTCCTGTCTGGTCAAGAAGGTCTCGCCGGTGCATCAGCGACACGTGCAGAACGTGGTTGAAGTAGAGCATCAGGAACCGGTTGAAATCCCGGCTGATCTCCACGTGCTTGCTCAGAACGACCCGCTCGCCGGACTCGGCCCGACAATACACCCGGTACAGGTCGCTGTAGGCCACCCGGCAGTCGGTCTGTGTCTCCAGAGTCCGGACCAGCGTCTCGACGTGATGCGGATACCAGACGTCATCGTCGTCCAGGTAGGCGACGTACTTGCCCTGCGCCCGCGACAGGGCTTCGTTCAACGAGTAGGGCTTGCCGCGATTGTCCTTCCGGTCGATGAAGACCACGCGGGGATCGTGGAACGAGCGGACCAGATCGGCAACCTCTTCTCCTCCGTCGCGAATGACGAAAACCTCCAGACGGCGATGCGTCTGCCCCAGCGCACTGGACAATGCAGCGGCCAGGTACCGGCGCCGATTGTACGTCGGCAGGAGGACGCTGACAAGCAGGTCTTTGTCCATCGCCGGGTCCGGGGTCCATCGAGCTGTCGCATCACTGGGAAGATTCATCATGCAGGCAACCGCAGATTGTCGCGCTGTTGTCCCTCGCCGGCCGCGCCGGACACGTTCCGCGCGGCGCCCTCCGGCCGGGATTCGATCTCGCTCTCGATCTGCTGGAGAATCATGTTGACGGCATTGAACTGCTCTTCGATCGGGTACCGCTGCTCTACGAAGCGCCGATACTGCTCCGGCTCGTAGTCCCGGGCGAGCACGTGCTCGCAGAACTCCTCGGCAATCGTGAACAGATGACGCGGTGGGAACAGCCTGTCGGCCCCCGGGAAGTGGTGAACGACCGGCCTGAGTCCGCAGGCCATCCCGGCCAGCAGGGCCTCAACCGGTTCGTCGTCGATCCCGCCAGCCACGATGAAGTGCTTGTCACTGAGCCAATGGTTCCGTTCGCCGGCGGACGGTTCGAACGTGACGACATCGGCCAGATTCAACGTCCGGACCATGTGCCGGACATACTGCTCCAGGACGGGGTTCTCGAATGTCCCGGCAAAGAACAGCCGGTGGGCAGAATCGAGGTAGTGCAACTTCTGCATGCACTGGATCAGAAACGCGGGGTTGGCTTCCATGGTCAGACCGCCGATACAGGCGAGATGCTTGCCCCGTTCCCGCCGGCGCAGCGCGTATCGCTTGAGATGGACCCCGTGCGGCACAACCGCCAGACGCGTGCGATTGCGGATGTCGGGCACCTGCGGGATCAGTGCCTCCTCCACGGCGGAGCCGCCGATCTGGGCCAGGATGCTCACGTTCTCCCACCGGACGTCCTTCGCCCAGCGGCCGCGGATGTCCGAGCGCCGCAGGCTCGCGAGGATACGGGCCCCCGTGCCCAAGGCAGCGGCCTCCACGAGCGCGTCGCCGCCGCCGTCGAACCAAGCGATTTCGCAGCGGTGCATCAGATCCGCAACCCCGGCGGGATTTCGGCCCTCGTAATGCTCCACCTGGAATCGTTCTCGGACGAAATCGCAGAGGTCGGCCCGGACGCTGTCTTCGCTGTCGTCGCTTCGGAAGAATGCAATCCTGGGGCGTTTGCTGCGGATCACCTCGAGCATTGGTTGCACCACCTGCTGCTCGGGCCACAAGCGACAGGAGCGCAGCAATACCTCGAGCGCCGGCCCCTTGCGCCCCTGGTCGAGCAATATGGCGGCCGTGCGGTTCAGCACGTCGATATTGAGGATGCCCATGTCATCCATGCTGTCGAACAGCGAGATCGTGTCGGCCGCCCGGCCGCAGGCCAGGTACGCCTCTACCAGGTTCCAGATGATCTCCGCGCTATCGCCCTTGAGATTTCGCGCCTTGGTCAGGTAGGCGATCGCGTCCTCCGTCCGGCCCAGGCAGTGCAAGATGGCTCCGGCGTCGTTGAGGGCCTGCACATCCTGCGGCGACGCCTTCAGGTGCTCACGTATACAGTTGAGCCCTTCTTGGTACTTCCCGGCCGAGGCCAGCTCCAGTCCTTTCTCGTGATGGTTCACACTTGTCTGCGTTGTCATCCGCTACCTCTTGCTCATGTACCTTTTGCGACGGACCATCGGAGCACGGCCCCTGGGCCGCGTATGGGGGACGACTGCAAATGGTATGCCGTGTGCAGGAATCGTGAGCCGCAAATCACGAATCCCAGGTCGAGAGACCCTTTCTGCATAGAAATCAAACGTCAGCGTATGCAAACTGTCCGCCGCCCGGAACTCAACAAGGCCCGGTACCCACCTACACGATGAAGTCCAGCAGGGACATGCTCATCAACTTCCCCGCCACGGAGAGGGACATCTGATAAAGGATCTCGCGACGCGACAGATCGATCGCGATCTGCGCGATGTCCGCTTCCTGCAACCGCGTGGTCTCATCTTTGGTATCGAACTCCATGTCCTCGAGGTTGTTCTTGAGCGTGTTGAGAAAGCCGACCTTCGAGCCGGTGGAGACATCAGCCTGCACCAGCAGGTTGCGAACCTCCTCCACCGCACCGACACTCCGATCCACGCAATCGAGAAGCTCCGCGGTGGTCAGACCCCGGTCATTCTCCAGAAGATCGCGCAGTCCGATAAGGGTATTGAAAACATCATAGGTACCGGGCACCCGGACCAACTCGACCCCGGTGCGGTTGATTCCCGTCGTATCGACGTACAGGACGCGACCGGTGCGGGAATCCGTGACGGCCTGGTTGGAGTCTCCGCCCGCGGGCACGGTCACAAACGTGGCCCCATCGTCGATGGAGATCCGGTAGTTCGTGCCGTCGTGCTCCACGGTCAGCCAGACGTCGCCGCGCACGTTGGAGGTGCCCGTCCCGGCAGCGGCGCCGCTGTCGCCGAGAAACACCGGGGCCTCCCGGTCATCCACGCGGAAGACCTCGTCGCCGACGTGAAAAGTGCCCAGACTCAGTCCCGGGGCCACGTCGACGTAGCGGGTCTCGCCGCTGCCCTGGTATGTCACCTGGACGATTCGGCCCGCTTCGCGCACCAGCTCATACGGGGGGGCCGACGTGTTGGCGCCCCCGAACAAGTACTGATTCGCGTGTTTCGTGTTCGCCAGGGACACCAACTGCTCCAGGCTGTCGTCGAGCTTGTCGGCGATGCGCTGACGGCCCTCCGCGTCCTGCACGCCGCCGACAATCTGCGTCAGTAGCGTCCGCGTGTCGGCCAGTTCGGAGGACATATCCGCAATGATGGTCGAGGAGATCTCCAGGTTGCCGATCAGTTCGATGACGTTCTCCTGGTAGCTCTTCAAGGACCGCTCCTGGGAGTTCAGCCCCAGGATGCGATAGGCATCCGAGGGGCTGTCGGACGCTCGATTGACCCGGTTGCCGCTGGAGGCCTGCTCCTGCAATAGAGTGATCGCCTGCCCGTGCAGGCTCAAGGCGTACGATACACTATCCGCAATGCTGTTGAGTGATCCGCTCATGCGATATCCATCAGGGTCGCCATCGTTGTCTGGAGGGTGCTCAGGTATTTCGCCATCGCCTGAAACATCTTCTCGAACATCAGCAACTGGGCGGCCTCGTCGTTGATGTTCACGTCGCTGATCTCACTGCGGCGTTTTTGGAGGTTCTGCATCATGGCTTCGATGTTCTCCTGGCGGGATTGTCTCACTTCGACCTGTTGGCCCAGGTTCGCCACGATCCGATGATAGTATTCGTTCGGAGTCATCCCGGTGAGAACGTCTACTCTTTCGTCGCGCACCGCCGCCAGTTGCAGGGCGGCGGCATTGTCACTCAGATCGCCGCCGAGGGCGGTGGCGATCCGGTCCGGCGCATTGACGATATCATTGCACACATGCATCTCCGAGGCGGTAGCGCCCGAGAAGAACGTATTCATCCCGGCCGCCGCCAGGAAACCCGAGGTGTCGCTCGTCGCAAAGGCATCGACCTCGAAGCTGTCGCCGTCGTTGACCTGACCCGTGCTGACGGCGATCTTGATGCCGTTTCGCATCTCCAGCACGTCGCCGGCGGCATACCCCTGTCCGATATTCAGCGTGCTGATGAGATCGCCATTCTCATCGGCCACATTGAGACGCAGGGTGCCGACGCCGACAGACCCCGTTCCGACAAAGGTGAAGGCAAACGTCTGGTTCTCCGCGTCGCTGTAGATGCCCGAGACAGACACGCTCGGGGGGGACGCCGCGGTGAACGTCGTGGCCGTGGGCTCAGGCAGAACCTCGGGAATGAAATCGAAGGTATACCCCACGTCCGCGACGATGTGTAGTTGAGACGAGCGAATGGAGGCGCTCAGGCCGGTGATCGCGTTGATCTTGGCGGCGATGGATTCCGGCGTGTCGGGCGATGCGCCGGAGACGTCCACCTCGATGGCGTGCCGCTCGACCTCGCCCGTGTCGGTGTTGGTCAGACGGACATAGAACGTCCCGTCCGTGACGGACATGCCGCCGGCGGACAGATCGACCGTCGGAATGGACCATCCGCTCAGTTCGGTGAATGATCCGTCCAGACCCAGGCCCTGAACATGGTACTGATTCACGCTGTCGATGATCGCCTTCGCCAGTGTGTCGAGGTCGTCGCGGGTATCCCGGAGCAACTCATTCTTCAACGACAACAAGGCTCCCAGACGGCCGCTCTCCACATCGAGATCCTGGCCCTCCGCGCCGGCGGCGGAGACTTCCATCGTCCCGTCGCCGCGGAGACTCACCTGGATCCCCACCGTGACCACTCCGGTCACGACGGGCAGCCCGGAGATGGAGACGTCGACGATGCCATACTCTCTCTCCTGGGTCTCGACCGCCGCCAGTTGCGCCAGCTCCGAGATCAGATGATCCCGCGCATCGCGCAGATTGTTGGCTTGTCCCTGGCTGATCTCGATGCTCTGGATCTTCCCATTGAGCTCGGCAATCTGGGTGATGAGAACGTTGATGGAATCCGCGGCGTTGCGGGCCTCCAACGCCACCTGGTCCTCCAGGTTCGTCAGGGAGGCCCCCAGACGCCGGAATTCGTCGCAGACGACCTCCGCCGAGCTGACCGTGTCGTTACGCCACACTTGCTCCAGCGGATGGGCTGCCAGTCCTCGCAGGGCATCGAAGAAGTCATCGATGCTCACGTTCAATCCGCCCTCTTCGGAGAACTCCCCGAACGTCGTCTCGACCGCGGTCAGAATGGACAGCTCCTGCGAGACTTGGCCCTGGGAGGATTGCTGGCGCATGATCTCGGCCTCGAGGAGCCTGTCCACAAGGCGCGTGATGCCGCTGACGTCCACGCCCACCCCGGTGACGTCCCCTCCCATCCGGCCGTACGTGGACGGGGTGAGTTCCACCCGCTGACGGTGATACCCCGGCGTCGAGGCGTTGGCGATGTTGTTTCCAACGACCTCCAAGGCGGTGGACGCCGCGTTGAGGCCACTCAATCCGATCGAGAAATTTTGCATAGGCAACTCAGGTGCGGAATAACGGAATGATAAGCATACGAACCCATGCCCCCTCGTACTCTATCATGCCATGATTCCGACATTCCCGTCTTCCCCTCTTAGAACTGCATATTCAGCAGCGACATCCCGGTCGGGTGCCTGGACGCGCCGGCACGGCTGTAGGTCGTGCCCGTCTTACAAGCGGGACCGAAGAAGGCCCGTAGCAGGGATCGATTGAAATTCGCGCAGTCGGCGATCAGCACGCTCGTCAGGGTGTGCTCCCGTTTCAGTTGCGAGATCAGAACCTTGAGTCTCGTCTGACGTTCGGCCAGACGCGTACGGGTGGGCTCCGTCAGGCGTGTGAGGAGCCCGGAAAGCGTCACCTCGCACAGGGGCCAGCCCAGGTCAGCCGCCAAGTCCCGCCGGAGCTGTTCGCGACGCTGCTCTGTGGCGGCGTGCGTCTCGCCCTGCCAATGAATCTCCGCCAAGAGGGTTTCCAGGGCCCGGTCATCCCGCTTGATGAGCAGTGCCCGCAGGGCATCCAGCCACAACAGGGTGGCTTCGACGTGCCGGATATCCCGGTCGAGTACATCCAGCAACTCCGCCACGCGCGCCTGGGCTCCCGAAGTCAGCGCATCGTTTCTGGCGGTCCCGTCCGTCATCGGCAATACCATGATCACAGTTCCTCGTCGATGGCCCCGGTGAGGCCGCCGGTATTTTCCATTTGCTTGATGTGCTGATAGATGTCTTTCCCGAGCCCGAAGCCGCCCTTGTCGGCAACGTCTTGGGCCAGGTAGAGCCAGAACATCCCGCGCACCTGCTGGGCCCCGCTGTCCTCCTCGTCGAAACCGCTGTCCTCGATCGAAGCCTGCACCTGCTCGAAGAGCTTCGTCAACAGGACCGATTCGAAGTCCCTGCCGATCTGCTTCTCCTGCTCGTCGCGGATGCGGTCGTCCGCCGACAGATGGGCGTTCTCACGGATGCCCAACGATCCGCTCGGACTGTCCGGTCCGGCGATGTCTGCGGTAGTCCATGGTTGTCCCTGTCGGGGCAGCGGCGAGATCGATTCCAGGGCATCCATCTACGGCTCCTACATGATGATCAGTTTTGCCTGAAGGGCCCCGGCCTTCTTCAGCGCGTTGAAAATCGCGATCAGGTCCCGCGGGGAGGCGCCGATCGCATTGAGGGTCTTGGCGAGTTCCGACACGGTCACCGCCCGGGCTACCGGGATCAGATAGGCGTTCTGTTCCTCGACGTCGAGTGCCGTCTCGGGAATCACCTCGGTCGTGGCGCCTTCTGTGAAGGGTGCCGTCGGCTGCGACACCTGGGCGGTCTCCTTGACCTTGACCACCAAGCTGCCTTGCGAGATCGCCACCGCGGAGATGCCGACGTTCTCTCCGACGACGATCGTGCCCGTCCGCTCGTTGATGACCACCGTGGCCGGCATATCCACCGTCACTTCTTTCAGGGTAATCTCGTCGAGGAAGGCGACAATGCCCGCGGTGGTGACCTCCAGCGGCACTCCCACCCGAATCGCGGCGGCGTCAAGCACCACCGCGATCCCGGGATATGCCTGATTGATGACGTCGCTGACCCGCTGAGCGGTCGTGAAGTCGCCGTTTCGCAGCGTGAGGGTAAGGAACCGTTGCCCGGCCGCCTGCTCGATGAACGTGGCCAGTTCCGATTTCTCGACGATGGCTCCATCCGCGATGCGACCGACCGTCTGGTGGTTCTTGGAGAGCGACGCCTGTTGACCTGAGACGGACCAGCCCCCGAGGGATATGCCTCCCTGGGCCACGGCATACACCTGCCCATCGAGGCCGCGCAACGGCGTGGGCAGCAGCATCCCGCCCTGGAGGGTCTTGGTGTCCCCGAGAGCCGAGACATCCACGTCGATCCTCATGCCCTCACGGTCAAAAGGCCCCAACTCGGCCGTCACCATGACCACCGCCACATTGTCGCCCGTCAGATCCGATGGCGATAGGACCAGACCGGAATCTCTCAGCAGATTCGTCAGCATCTGGCGCGACAAAAGGGTCTTGTCCCCGGTGCCCGACAGACCGGTCACCAGTCCGATCCCGGTGAGCGGATTGCCACGCACCCCCTGGATATCGACGATGTCCTTAATCCGTTCGCCGCGCCCGACGCCGGCAACACCCAGAACCAGCAGCACGAGCACCCGAAGCAGGCGAACAACGGAATCCAGGAACGGCGGGCGAGAAAACCACACCGTGCCCGCCATCCCATGATTCCGTTCTTCCCATATTCCATCATTCGCAGGTTGCATCATTGCCGTCTTCCTGTCTCTCACCAGGGCCACAGGACGTCGAAGATCCGTCCCACCCAGCCCGGCCGGGTATAAGGCGCCGAGATCCCGCTGTTCTTCGTGACGATCCGGAAGTTCGCCACCTGTTCGCTCTTAACCGTGTTGTCGAAAGCAATGTCACTCGGACGGACGAGCCCGCTGACCTCGATGGTCTGGATGTCTCCCGCAATGTTGCGGTCCCGCGTACCGAGGACAACCAGGTTACCGTTGGGCAGAACGTCGACCACGACCACGCTGACGCGATCCACAAAGCTGCGCTCGTCCTTGTAATCCGCCTTGCCCTTGAGCTCGTTGTTAGCCGAAGCCTCCATCGTGAACCCGGGGATGCTCGGCAGGATGTGATCGATCCCCAGCTCTCCGTCGAACGTGCCGGAGCGGGCCGTCTCCTTCTGCAAGTCGCGTTTGGCCTTGTTGTCCACCGTGCTCGCCTCGGCGATCCGGATCGTCAAAATATCGCCGATGCCCTGCGCCACATCGTCGGTGAACAGTCCCGGCGTGCCCCGCTCCCGCTTGGCCCAGATCGACCCGGCGTACAACAAATCCGCCAGCACCAGCGCCAGCACCGCAGAAACAAGTAATCTCTTACAGCTCATGGGCTACTCCTATCCTTGCTTGTGGATCATGGATAATCGATGTAGATGTCGTCCCGGTCATCAATTATCCTTCATCGGTTATCGATTCCTACAACATCGGCTCGACGCTTCCGTCGGCGTTCACCTTGCACACGATGACGCGGCTCGAATCAGCGTTTCGGACCTTCACGCAGTCCCCGGTCCGGCCCTCCTGTAGGGCGACACCCATCGCCGTGACGGTCAGCCCCGGCATTTCCAGGTGGATGAGCACGGTCTCATTGCGACGTACCAGAACCGGCGACTGCGCCGCGTTGACCATGTCCGGCCGAATCTCCAGGCCCTCCCCCAACTCGCGAACCGCGACCAATCCGTACGGCGGCCGCCAGCCGATCGGTTCCGGTTGATCCGAGGACACCGTCTCCAGCCGGATATTCTCAGCAGTCAGAACTGCTCCCTCGGCGATCTTCTCCGTCGTCACGACTCGGTGGCACCGGTACTTCAGGCGGAATGTGATCTCCCGCGCGCCAACCTCTTTGCCGTCGGCTGTGACGACGATCTGAATCGCCACGTGACCCCGCGCACCGCTCCGGACGAATTTGGGCGTCACCTGCAGGTCTGCCGCGTTGCTCGGCAGAACCAGGTCCTTCGGCCTCACCGTCGGGATGACCTCGCAGATCATGGGAGCCGGTGGGTGCTTCTGGAGAAACGCCTGGCCGGCTTCGATGAACTCCTCTGCGCCGATAACCGTGCTGAACCGGCGGACGGCGACCGCCTCGGCTCCGGTCAGGCGAACGTTCTGGGCCGTGATGCCGTTCGAGGCCAGTCGGCTCAGGATCGTCGGACGGTCCAGCACCGCTCTTTGTCCCGGCATAGAAAGCTGCCCCATGCCGATCCGGCTCGCGACGGCCGCGGTTGCCGGTTCGCCTCGGATCACGCTGATCTGACCCAGGGTTAGCAGGCTGCCTTGTACCGTCACCTCGCGCGGCAGGTGGATCCGCAGCACGGACGGGGCGGCGTCACCCAGGCTTTGACTTGGCATAATGCCGGCCGCGGCCAGGAGTACGATCATGTCGAAGAGCTTACGGCCCATCATCGATTCCTAATGGAAGAGGTTGCTCGTGTTCCGGAGCATCTCATCGCCCGCCCGAATGGCTCGGGAGTTGATCTCATAGGCGCGTTGGGCGGTAATCAGGTTGACGAGTTCGTTCACCATGTTGACGTTGGACCTCTCAAGGAAGCCGGATTGGATGTCGCCGAAGCCCTCCTGTCCGGCCGTCCCGACCACCGGCTCGCCGCTGGCGTCGGTGGGGGTATAGAGATTGTCGCCCTGGCTGCCCAGCCCCGAGGGATTGACAAAGCGGGCCAGTTGAATAGTGCCGACCACCGACCGGGTCCCAATCGAATCCGTAACGTTGACGCTGCCGTCCGTGGCGATATCGATGGTTGCCACATCGGCGGGGATGGCAATCGCCGGTTCGATCTGGTGACCGGCCTGGGTCACGAGCTGCCCGTTCGCATTGATCTGCAACGAACCGTCGCGCGTGTAGCGCAGGTCTCCGTTGGGCATGAGCACCTGCAGAAATCCATTGCCGCGAATCGCGATGTCGAGATTGCGCTGGGTGTTGTGAAACTCCCCGAGACTGAAGACCCGCAAACTGGAAGCCACACGCACGCCGGTCCCGACCTCCAGACCGGTCGGGGCGTTGACGCCCGGCGCGATCTCTGTGCCCGGCTCCTTCATCTTGGCGTACAGAAGATCCTGGAACTCGATCTGACTGCGCTTGAACCCGGTGGTATTCACATTCGCCAGGTTGTTGGCGATCGTATCCACCAGCATCTCCTGGGCCATCATACCGGTAGCGGACGTGGAAAACGCTCGCAGCATAGAGTCACTCCATTGAGTATGAGTATGGATAATTGATGGTGGATAATTGACGGGTCGAAGGACCGCTTCCGTCCCATGGTTTGTCCATTATCCTGTCTCAATCACCAGTCCTTTCTATCCCATGGCCACACTCAGGGCGGCGCTCGACGAATCCTTTTTCACGCCGACCAGCCTCATGTTGGCCTCGTACATCCTCGACACCAGGATCATGTTCACCAACTCGTCCACCAACTTGACGTTGGAGGACTCCTGGTAGCCCTGTTTGACAATCACCTCCGTGGCCGGCACCGGATCCACATCCTCGGGGACCATGAAGCAGTTCTGTCCGGCCGCCTGCAACTGGTCCTGATCGTCGGGAAAATCCACGATGCGGAACTGCCCGATCGTGGCGCCGCCCGCGATGAGCCGCCCGTCGTCAGTGCCGTAGACGTCCGAGACATCGGCGTCGGGAGGGACCATCAGCGGTCCGGCCATACCGGCCACCAGCCGGCCCATCGTGTCCACAATCTGACCGTTGCGGTTCGTGTGGAAGACACCGTGCCGCGTGTAGAGCGGGCCTTCCGGACTCTCGATGACGAAGAATCCTTTCCCATGAAGCGCGAAATCCAGGGTTCGGTCCGTCGGCACCAGGCTGCCCTGCGAGAAATCGAAGGTGCCCGACGAGGACTCCTCGTCGCCGGTCCCCTCCTGGCCGGCCGCCTGGTCCGCAAGGACCTGCGTGAAGCTGTTGCAGCGACGCTTGAAGCCGGCCGTGCTGACGTTGGCCAAGTTGTGGGCAACGATGTCGAACTCCTTCGTCAAGGCGTTCAGGCTCGCGCTGACTTGTGCACCGATATCCGTCACTCTGTGAGACTCCTGTCACGAACTCAGATCCAGGCCGGCCCCCGCCAGATGCACGGGAGCCTTCTCCAGGTCTTCACGGCCCTTCTCCTCGTGGTCCTCCCGGTGCGACGACAACTGGGCGGTGATGTAGGCAAGCTCATCGATCTCGGTGTCGCTGAGCCCCGTCAGCTCCAGAGCGATCGACATTCCGGCGTCGATGCTCCGGCAATGCTTCACCCGTCCGATCCCGGCAATCGTGTTCCACGCTCCCGGCGCCCCGGCCGTATCGCCATGGTAGTAAAGCGTGAAGATCACGAGGACCCGGTCGCCCGGGTGGACCTGCAGCGAGGTCTCGATCCGCAGGCCCGGACCCGCAAGCTCCATCACGCGACCATCCGCGAAGATCGGCACTTCGCTCATGCGCGGACTCGGGCCTGCCTGCAAAGGCACAAGGTCGCGCGTCTTCCAGCCCGCACCGGAGGAGCCGGCCCGACTGAAGGGCAAATAGGCGACCTGCGCGCGTCCGTCGATCGGCACGCGTGGGAACCGCCGGCGGTTGATGAACTGAATCGTGTCGCTGTGATTCAGGATGAGCTTCTGCCCCTCGCATCCGGCCGCCGATGCGACAAACTCCCAGGCGGAAAGACCGCAGTAGTAACGTACCCGCCAGGACTCGCCCACGCGGCTCTCGACGGATGTCGGAAGCCGGACGGCAAATTCAATCTCGTCGTTCCGGATCACCTCGCCCCGGAACGTGGTTTCACCTCCCGGCCCGGTGCGCATCAACTCCACCGTTCGGCCGGGCGGAATCTCGCGACTGCTCGTCTGGCCCAGGCCGGTCAGATCGCCGGCCGGCGAGGCGATCTGGAACCCCAGCCGTTCCCGCAACCGGCCGATCTCCGACCGCAATTTCTGGTTCTCCGTCGGCGTGCGGGTCCGCGCGAACTCCGCCAGCAGCTTGAGCACGCCCCGATCAAAGGCATCGACCGCGGTGAACACCTCCTGGCTGCGGCGCAGGCCGCTGCGCATCACGATCGCCAGCAGGATCTGGCGGTCGCGCGCCCCGAGCCCCCGGCGCATGGCGTTCTCCGTGAAGACCTCGCGTGTCTGGGTCCGGTTTTGCGCCCAGCGTACGAGACTGACGCAGATCAGCAGCACGACGAGCACCACCAGCAGGATGACGGCCAGCAACGTGAATCCGTGTCCGCCCGGGGAACCGGCGCCCATCCGTCGGGCCGCCTCCCACCGTTCGGTAACCGTCAAGGCCAGCAAGATATGCTCAGGACCGTGCATGATTATCGGATCAGACTCGTCAGTTCCCGAAGAATGTCATTGGCGACGCGGATGGTCCGCGCGTTGGCCTGGAATCCGTTTTGGGCTTCGATCAGACTCACGAACTCGGTGGCGACGTCGGCGTTGGACTTCTCCAGGGCGCTGCCGTGAATGGAGCCGGCGCCGGTGCTCATCGCCTGGGTGGATACCGCCCCGCCGGAGTTCGCGGAGGAAACGTAATAGCCGCTGCCGACGCTCTGCAGACCGGCCGGGTTCCGGAACAAGGCCACCGTGAGGGTCGCCAGATCCTTCTTCACACCGTTGGTGAAGGCCCCGATCAACACGCCGTCGTTGCTCACCGACACCGCGGAGAGGTTGCCGGCCTCATAGCCGTCCTGTTCCCGGGCGACCGCCGTGGAGTTCCCGGCAAACTGGGTCAGACCATCGAACGAGTCGACCGTCCCGAAGTTCAAGTCGATGGTTTGCGGGTGTGTGGGATCGTGCGCGAAGGCGATGACAAACTGGCTGTCCTCCGTCTCCGGGATCCCGGTGAAGGCGCCGCTCTGCGGGTCGAACGTCAGACCGTTGACGCGACGGTTCTCCGGGGTGATCTGCAACACGTTGCCTGTGACAGAAGTCAGGACCATGTCCCACGTGTTTACCGTGTCGGTGTGCACCAGGGCCGCGGACAGGACGTGCTTGCCGCCCTGGGTGTCATACACGGCAATGTTCACGCTCTTGAACTCGTCGCCGCCCACCGTCGTGACGTCGAAACAAGGCGGGGTTTCCAGTGAGCCGTCCCCCGAGTAGGAGAGCATGACATCGGAATTGCTGTACCCCACCTCGTCATCGGTGATGACAATCTTGCCGTTGGCAAAAGACGCGGTCGCGTCGGTGAGCACGTTGTTGTTGAGATGATCAACCAGATCGCCGATCGTGGTGGTGCTGGTGACCGCAAAGGTCAGGCCGGAGCTGAGTTCGGTCCCGTCCTTGTCGAAACCGGAGATCGTGATCGTCCCCGTCTGGCCGGCGCCCATGGTGCCGTTCGTGCCCGAGCCGCCGCTGAACTGATCGAGTTGGCCGAGCGCCGTCGTCTCAGAAGCCTCACCACCGTCGCCCGTCGTGTAGGTCAGGCTGGAGGACAACACCTGGGCGCGCGTGGTGCCGGTGGCATCGGAACTGAGGTTGCCGGTGAACGTGATCTCGGAGGTGGGATTGGCGGGCAGGGCCACGTCATACGGAATCCGGATGCTACTGTCCCCCGTGACCTGGAAACCATCGGCTTCGCCCGTCAGGCCGATGCGCTGCACGCGATAGCCTGTGGCGGGATCGACCAAGTGACCGTTCTCATCGACTCCGAAGGCGCCGGCCCGCGTATACAGATACCGCTCGCCGTCGCTGACGACGAAGTAGCCTTCTCCTTCCAGCGCGACGTCGAGAGGATTGCCGGTATTGACGATGCTGCCTTGGGTCATGTTCGGCGTGATGCTGGACACGCCGACGCCGCTGCCCATCTGCTGGGGGTTGGTGCCGCCGACGCGGTCGGTCGGCTGCGAGGCCTGCGCCAGGGTCTGGCTCAGCAGCTCGGCGAAATCCGCACGACTGGATTTGAAGGCCGTCGTGTTCACGTTCGCCAGATTGTTGCCGGCCACATCGAGCATCTTCTGATGGGCCTGCAGTCCCGTCACGCCGGAAGACAACGCATAAGACATATCCGCCTGCTCCTAAGATGAATTCCTTATTCCCGAATCGACGTGACATCCGTCAGGTTGACCCGTTGACTATCCACGGTCAGGATGATCTGGCCGTCCTTCTCGATCGTGACCTCTTCCACCTCGCCGGTCTTGGTCGTAGGGGTCCCATCCCCGGCGGAGACCTGGAACGCGACCTCCTTGCCGATCAGGGAACTGGCGTAGCTGCGCTGCACCGAGTCCAGCACCTTGCTGAACGAACCGTTTAGATTCTCCATCTGCTGGAGCTGGGAGAACTGGGCCAACTGTGTGGCCATTTCCTGGTTGTCCAGCGGCTCCATGGGATTCTGGTTCTGCAACTGCGTCACCAGGAGCTTCATGTAATCCATCTGGATGTCACTTGCGGACGAGGCCGTTGTGATCGCAGTCATTCCTATGGACTCCTGAACCGACAAAGATTCTTCGATTGCCGTCGACGTACGTGCGGCACTTCGACGCAAGGTCTGTAGCAACCGGCGTGCCAGACAACGCTCGTGCGAGGAAAAGACGCGCACGGCCCGGCGAAGACGGCCGTGGCACTACTGATCGACGAACCATCGCACACGATCCATGCAGGAGCGAGCCCGCGCGTCGGCGGGGCGCCATCCGGAAAAAATCTCCTCCGGGGCAGAAGATCCTGCCGGCATCGTGCCGCCCGCGCGAAATATGGCGTTCTTCCGCCGCGGCGGAGTGCCGCACAGGACGCGTCCCATAAGAACCACAGGCGAATTCCTGTCGAGGAAGCGAACGTCACGTCCGATCATCTGCGCGTTCCCGGACCGTCCCATAAAAGGGCAGACCTGGGATACCGAGTGACATGGAATCGACCTCGTGACATAGCGCGCGTCCAATAAAGATTAAAGATGTCACAGACTCTCTGTCGATGTGTGGGTTGTCTCTATCCAGGCAGCTGGACGACGAAGTATGAATCAGGAATCAGGGAGATATGAGTCTACTGCGCAGGATCGTTGTCGTCGGCAAAAGGATGCAGCTTCAGGAGATCGCCCGCGAAGCCGCGCACGAAGTGTTCGCGGCCGACGATCTGTCGGAAGCACGGGAGATCGTCGCGACGGTGACTCCGGATCTGATCGTGTTCGATGGCGCGTTCGCGCCCCATCACCTGCAGGGCTGGCTCGCGGGAATCCCGCAAGATCCACAAGGACGCCCCATGACGGCCGTACTGGCCGCGAGCGACAGTCCCTTCGGCGAGACGGAGTACGAGCAGGCAGGGATCGGCATCTATCTGGCCGGAGAGGAAAGCTCCGCGGGGCTGCGTGACATCGCCCTGGCGGCCTGCGAGAGCGGACGCCGGGAAAAGGCCGAACAGCGCGAGCAGACGGAGTTCTACCTGGACGAAACGGCCGCGGCCGTGGGCATGGCGGGCCGCAGCCCGGCGGTCGCCCACACTCTGCAGATGATCAAGCTCGTCGCCGCCAGTCAGTGCAATCCCGTTCTTATCATCGGTGATACCGGGACCGGCAAAGAAGTCGCCGCCCGCGCGGTTCACCGTCTCAGGCATCCCCAGGAACCGTTCGTTGCGATCAACTGCGCCGCGCTCACGGCCAGCCTGCTCGAAAGCGAACTGTTCGGACACGTCAAGGGCGCCTTTACCAGCGCCGATCGCGACAAGACCGGCCTGCTCGAGGCCGCCGGCAGCGGGACCCTCTTCCTCGATGAGATCAGCGAGATGCCGTTGGAGTTGCAGGCCAAGCTCCTGCGCATTGTACAGGAGCGGACCTTCCGCAAGGTCGGGGGCCTTAAGGACATCGAATGCAAGGCCACGCTCATCGCCTCGAGCAACCGCGATCTGAAGAAGGAGGTCCGGGAAAAACGTTTCCGACAGGACCTCTACTACCGCCTGAACATCTGCCCCATCACGATGGCGTCCTTGCGCACACCGGACCGCCGACAGGACATTCCCCTTCTGGCGCGCTACTTCCTGCAAACATCGCGCATCTGCGTCCACCGGCCGGCGCCGGTCACCGCCATCACGAAGCTGGCGTTGGAGGCGCTGTGCCGCTATGACTGGCCGGGGAACGTGCGGGAGCTTCGCAACGTGGTCGAGCGCGCCATCCTGTTTGAAACGACGGATAAGATCGGGCTGACAAGCATCGTCATCGATCCGATCGACTCGGACCATGGATCGGGCAATCCTGTGCATCGCAGCGCAAAGAACTTCTCGCTGGAGAAGGCGGAGCGGGAACTGATCGCCCGCGCCCTGCACGAGACCGGCTGGCAAAAGACGCAGGCCGCCGCATTGCTCGGGATCACGCGCGCCACGCTGTACGCCAAGGTCAAGCAGTACAACCTGCGTAAGGGCAACGCCCCGGAAGACGAGTTGTCGCTTCCGTCCCCGGCACCCGCGGAGACAGACGCCGGCACGACGGACGGCATCGGGGACCGCGAGACCCAACCCGCCGCCGCGTGTTGAATCGCGCGCGACGTTAGAGACCCCAATCCCAAAACTGGTTGGCCGCGATGCCATCCTGCCCCCGCGGAGGGGAGATGATCTCGCGCTGCCGGTCATGGCGCTTCGGACTTCCCATGTAACGGGCTCCGCGTGTCTGATTCTGCTCGCTGAGCGAACGGTCAGGTACGATCTCCATGCCTGCCTGTCAGAAAATCGGGCGGGTCGTATGGAATCCTGACACTACGAGACCTCCCCAGCCCGCCGCTTATCATGCGTTGGATGCATCCCCCGTGCGGGAACCGCCGGTGATTGGCCCTTCTGGCATGCGTGTTGCTGTTCCTGAAAGAAAGAGGGTCCGAGGCCGCGCGCACGGAATGGAAGCGCCCGGACCGGTGTCACGATGGAATCGACGAGCAGATGCTGAGAAGGAAGAAACGAAATCGCGATCCGAAAGGGCAACCGCCGGCGATGTCCGACGCGGACGTCTTCAGCGCTCCGCTGGCGGACGAACCAGCCTATGGCGATATCTTCTCCTCCTCGGTCGAATTCACGGTCGAATCGCCCGGGCCAGACAAGAACCAAGGCCGGCAGGCCGCCGGGGCGCCGGCCTTTTCGCACCCGCGACCCGAGATCCCTGTCCGCATCGCGAGCCCTTTGCTGCACTGGCGTCATCTGTCAAGCGTGCAGGCCATCCTGCTGTTCGGCATCATCGTGACGTTGGCGGCCCTCGTCTACACGCTGGTCGGCGGGAAGAAACAACAGGACGAAACAGCACCGGCGGCCGTGCCGGCACACCCGGCCAGCACACCCGGCATCCACGATCTCCCTGCCGGTTCTCCTCTGGGCCGTCCCTCGCCCGATCGATCGGAGTTCGCCGACGGGATAGAACTGAGCATCCCCACTCCTGAGCCGCTCTCCCTGCAATTGGCCAACAAGCTCCAGGCGAACCGGGATTACGAGAATGCACTGGTCACTTACGACAAACTCTATCGGCGGCTCTCGGCTACGGACGAGAACCAGCCGCTGCGGGATTTCCTCCTCCTGCGGATGGCCCTGTGCAGCAGCAAGAGCGGCGACGTCACCCAGGCGGACAATCTGTTCCGGACGGTCTCGCTCAGCCGTCTCCCGATCCTCCGGGCCCTGGCGCGATACTACCAAAGCACCATCCTGCTGGACCGCAAGCGATACCTCGAGGCCGCCACGAAGGCCTATCAGACTCTCGGCCTGATCGAGGTGGCCCAGATCGATGAGAAATGGGTTTCGGCCGTGCAGCAGCAGTGCTGGTCCCTCGTGGCCGAGGCGGTGTCGCGCAACCTTCTGTCTCTGAGCGACGCGGATGCCAATCTGCCGGCCGAGTTGTGGGGCCGACATCCCGACATCGATCCCTTCGTCAACATGGATGAGCCGCAGTTGCGCGTCTTCCTGACCTCGGGCACCGAGCGGCTCGATGAAGCCGCCCTGGCGCCGCAGATTCGCACCGCCACCGGCAAGAACGCCACGGATCGCTGGGTGGTGATCTGCAACGGCGCTTCGGTCGAGGAACTGTTGGCGCGCTTCGCCGCCAACGTCGGGCTGAGCATGCGATGGGCGGACAGCGGACGCGCGGCCACCGAAGAGAACCTCCGCAAGAGACCTATCTATCTCTATCTGGCCTCCGCGACGGCGCAGCAGGTGGTCACGATTGCCGCCGGGAGCGTCGGCCTGCTCGCCCAACTGAACAACGCCGGCACGGTCACCGTGCTCGATCCGGCCTCCTATTCGTCTCTGACCGAGCACACAAAGCTCTTGACGGAAGAATCGATTTCCCTGTGGCAGCGATTCCTACTGGCGGCCGACAGCGATCAACAGGTCCCCAACGGACACTTCGCCCTGGCAACGCTTCAGACCGTCCGCGGGCAGTTCGGGGAGGCCATCGCAGAGTACAAACTCGTCGCCAATCGGTTCGCCAAGCACGCGCTGGCTCCCCACGCTCTGTTTCAATCGGGCAAACAGAAGGTGCGACTGCGGGACTACGTCGGCGCCCATGCGGACTTCAAGCAACTCGTCGAGATGTATCCGGAGACACCGCTGGCCGACATGGCGTGCCTGCACCTGGCCGAGGCGACGATGAAAGCAGGGTTGTTCGAGGAGGCGGCGGGCCTGTATCGCAAAGTCTACAACCTGGGATTGTCGGCCGAATCCCAGGCCAATTCGGCCTTGGGAGTCGGACGGTGCTCGTACGAAATGCAGGACTACGAGGAGACCGCCCGCTGGCTGAACCGCTATGTCACCCTCGTCCGGGATCAGAACCGGGCGGAGTTCCACAGCGCGTGCCTGCTGTTGGGCAAAGCGTATCTCGCTCTGCACAAACCGCAACAAGCCCACATGGCCCTGAATCTGGCCCTTAGCGGAGACCTCCCGCGCCAGCAGTACGTGGAGACTGTGGCCGTGCTCGTCAGGGCCTGTATCGCGCAGGGGCTCTTTCTCGAAGCCCTGGAGACCATCGAAAGCACGAGCGGATGGCAACTCTCCCAACAGGAAGCAATCGAGCTGCTCCTGCTGCGAGCCCAGGTCCTTCGCTCGATCGGGCTGGTGGACAAGGCCATTGCTGCCCTGCAGGAAAAGAGTCAGTTTCTGCCGAGCCCGGAGCTCAAGGGTAAGGTGGCCATGGAACTGGCCGCCTGCTACACCCACAACGGCGACATCGAATCGGCCCGAAAGACGCTCAGTGATGCCTTCGCCCTGGTTGGCCCAGGCCCGCTGGCCTATGAGATCGGCCAAGAGCTGGCACGTGCCTGCCTGCGTCTGGGGCAGGCAGACCAGGCCATCTCGGTATGCAACCAGTTGATTGAGCACGCGGCCGCTACCGACCGGAAAGGCAACGACGCGGCGGGCCGGCAATCCATCCTGGACTTGCTGGCGGAGGCCTACCGCAAGCAGGGCCAATATGACCGTGCCGTGGCCATCGTGCTGGACCGTTACGGCGCGGCGACCGACCCGAACCACAGTCCATTGATTAGGGACAATTGATTATGGATCATCGACCGACAACCCGGATGTGTCTTCTTCTGGCGCTTTCGCTCCTGGCGACAAGTTGCCTGGGCGCTCAGGACGCCGCCCCGAAGGACTCGAACGAAACCGTTGCCGCTCCCTCGGAACCGCCGATCCCTCTGGCAACGCGTCTGGCGCGAGCCAGAGCGCAGGCCCAGGCATTGGCGACTCCCAACCCGAGCGGGTACACAGGGACTCCTTCACAACCTGATGTTCGTTCCGGTGGCTCTCTGTCCGAGAATCTCTGGTACGGGCGGGTCGCCCTGCCGCAGGCGAACCAGGACGCGCAGACGAGCGAGGCTCTCAGGCGTCTCATCCGGCAGGTGCGTTCCGTGAAGTTCGAGGACAAGACCCCGCATCCCACGTTCACGCCGCCCGCCGAGTCACAGCCTGGGGACGTGGCGAGCGCGGCGCCCCCCACCGGCACAGAGACTCCGGATCGCGCATCCACACTGGCCGCGCCTGCGGTTGCCACAGCCACGTCATCGGCCTCCCCGACGACACTGCCCCCGACGGCCCAGAAGACGCTCGACATGCTGCGCCAGAATCCGACCCAGGTCCGCGACCCGCTCGAAATGGCGGAACTCCTGTTCCTGAGCGGCCAATCCCGTGAAGCGGCCCCCTTCTATGCCAAGGCCCTCGAGCGTCTCCACACCGGCGAGCCGAACTACGATGCCGACCGAGCCTGGATCCTCTTTCAACTCGGCAACTGCCTGCGCGAGTCGGATATCGCCCAAGCCCAGGAGGTCTACATGAAGCTCGTCTCTGACTATCCGGCCTCGCCCTGGGCGGAACTGGCGAAGGCCCATGGCCAGCTTCTCACCTGGTACCGCAAGGACCGTCCCGACCAACTGACCACATCGCCGCGACTGTAGGATGCGCTATGGATTGTAGATCGAATCAGCAATCATCCGCCCATCATCAGTCTTCCGTCCTGATCGTGGACGATGAGCCCCAGACCATCCGACTGATGCTGGAGGTCCTGGCCCGCAAAGGCCTCGGCGCGCGACTGGCCGCCACAAGGAAGGCCGCCCTCGATACCCTCGATCGCAACGCTTGTGATCTGGCGTTTCTGGCCACGCGCATCACCGATACACGGGACGCTGCCCCGGAGCTCGAGCTGCTCAACGAGATACGAGCGGTCGCTCCCGAGATGCCGGTCGTCATGATGGCCGCGCCGCCGGCAGAGAGCCGAGATGGCAACTCTCTGCATCTGGGCGCGCGGATGGCCGTGCGCGCGATCCAGGCGGGCTGCCGGGATTTCCTGCTCAAGCCGCTGGACGGTCGTACCGTCGAGGGGTTTCTCGACGCCCTGCTGCCGAACCGGCGGGTGGCGACCGCCGCCGCGGCCCAGGAGGGCAATCGGTCCCTGTACCAAATCGTGGGCCGAAGCCCCCGGATGCTCCAGACGATCGCCCTGGCCGAAAGGATCGCGCCCACCTCGGTGCCCGTCCTGATCAGCGGCGAGAGCGGAACGGGCAAGGAGTTGATCTCCCTGCTGATCCACCACAAGAGCCGCCGGGCCCTGGGCCCGTTCGTCCGCGTGAACTGCGCGGCGCTCAGTGACAGCCTGCTGGAGAGCGAGCTGTTCGGCCACGAGAAAGGCGCATTCACCGGTGCCTACACGCAGCGAAAGGGCCGCTTCGAGATGGCCCACGGCGGCACCCTGCTGCTCGACGAGATCACCGAGACCCCGCCCACGTTCCAGGCCAAACTGCTGCGCATCATCGAACAGCAGGAGTTCGAACGCGTCGGCGGCAACGACAACATCAAGGTGAACGTGCGGATCATCAGCACCACCAACCGGGACCTGCTCCACGACGTGCAGATGGGCCGCTTCCGACGGGACCTCTACTACCGTCTCAGCGCCGCGCGGATCGTGGCGGCCCCACTGCGGGAACGCCGCGACGATCTGCCCGAGCTGATCTGGCATTTCGTGAACCTCTACGCCCGCGAGACCCAGCGACGCATCGAAACGCTCGATCCGACCATGATGGAGATCTTCGCGGACTACGCCTGGCCGGGCAATATCCGCCAGTTGCGTAACGTCGTGCTGACTTCGCTGATCCTCGGCGCCGGACCCGTCCTGTCGCTGGCCGACGTCTCCTGGCTCTTCGATGAGCTGCAACCGCTGACGGTTGACCACGTCGTGCGGGAGGTCTCCTGCGTCTCGCGTCCGTCCACGCACGACGCACAACGCACGATGCACGACGAAGCGCACGGCCCCACCGGGCTCGGTGGCATTCCGCTTGATGAGCTCGAACGCCAGGCGATCCTCGAAACGCTGCGACAGACATCCGGCAATCAGACCCGGGCCGCCAAGGTCCTGGGCATCAGCGACCGCACGCTGCGCGAGAAGGTGCGCCGCTATCGCCGGCAGGAGTGTCTGGAACCGGTATCTTGACGTGAAATGACGGCACGAAGGGACAAGGAACATGGCACAGCAGGAAAAGGCGGAAAGAGACAAGGGCGCCGGGTCAGCCATCCGTCAGAATGAAGGTCCCCTGGCAAAGGTCCTGCCGTGGTTGATCCTGGTGGGGGCCGTGGCCGTTTTCGCCGGGGCTGGCTTCTTCGTCGGGCGTGTATTCGGAACGCGCGGGCAGGCGCAGGCCGCCTCCGCGGGAGAACCAGGGTCTTCTGCTGCTGCCGCCAAGGGTTTCGATGCGAAGGCGAGTAAGAACGAGAGCTGGTTCTACGATCTCGACCCAGTCGTCGCCAACCTGAACGAGCCGGGTGTTACACGCTATGTCCGCGTCAGCCTGACCCTCGAAATCACGATCGCGTGGCTCCAAGAGGAAGCACGGCCCTTCCTGGATCAGAAGAAGCCGCTCATGAAACACTGGCTGACCCTCTACCTGGCCAATCTGACCATCGACGAGGCACGAGGAGAAAAGAACCTCCTCCGCATTCAGAGCCACATCTGCGACGTGCTCAACCAGGGACTGTTCTCGAATACCACAGGGCAGATCAAAGACGTCCTGTTGCGGGAGTTCGCAATCCAGTGATGAAGCCGTCGATCGACCATCTCGCCAAAGCCAAGATCCGCCAGCTTCTGGCGGCCGTGGGCTCGAGGAGTCCCGCGCCCAGGCAGGATCAGGCCATCAGGAACGTAATGGAATACGACTGGCGCGACCCACACTACCTGAATTGCGACCAGCTCAATCGGTTGGCGGCTGGCATGAGCCAGGTGGCTGTCCGGCTCGGGGGCATCTTCACACGATTCTTCGGCCGGGAGTTCGATGTCTCGCCGACGGCCGTCACGCAGCATTTCGCCAACGACTTGTGCCGGAGCCTGGAATTCGATCGCACCTACTGCCAGACGTTCGGGCCTGAGAAGGGTCCGCCCTGCGGGATTCTCGCCATTCCGTCTCCGACAGCCTTGGTCTGGGTCACCCGGCTCCTTGGCGATTCGGACCCCGGCGGCGACCCGGACCGGGCGCTGTCGTCCTTGGAGGAATCACTCTTGGCCGACTTGGCGGCAGCCGTGCTCGAAACGTTCCTGGCCTCGTTGCAACCCCACGAGAATCTCAAAGGCGACGGTGTCCCGAGCAAAGGCCAGCCCATCATTCAGTTCGAGTTCGTCGAAGCGATGTGCAGAATCGTGTTCCAGGTCAAGGAGTCCGGCCAGAACGACCGTTCCGACCTGGTCTTTTTGCTGCCCTGCGACAGGCTCGTCGCCCTCGCAGGCAAGGCGCCCACGACAATGCTCCGCACCGCGCCTCAGGAACTCTCCCGGATGCTGATGGAGCACCTTCAGCAGATGCCGGTCACCGTGACGGCCCGACTGGCCTCTACGAGGATCCGGTTCCAGGAGGTCCTGGATCTCGCTCCCGGCGACGTCCTGCTCCTGAACAAGCCCATCCACGAAATGATGGAACTGGTCGTCGAGGAGCATACGGCTTTTCGCGGCTATGCGGCCCAATCCCAAGGACGATATGTACTTGTCGTTAGGGAATCCGCGACCGGTCAGACACAGGAAGCCTTGGCCCCCAAGACATCAGGCGAACCCAGGAAAGGATAAGACGGCTATGCCCGACAGTGAAACCGTGTCCACAGAAAACCAACCCGGCCAGACCGAGGCCATCCCGCCGTCTGGCGGACAAGGGTCCGCGGCACAAGGCACCGCGCCGGAGGGTCCGACGACGCAGGCCCATCCGGTGGCGTTCCCGGAGGCCCCGCAGGATATGCCGACCGCTGGCACCGGCCAACTGGACATCCTTCTCGACATGGATGTGCCCGTGACCGTGGTGCTCGGAGCGACCCAGATCCCGGTTCGACGGCTCCTGCAGCTCGGCCCGGGCGCCGTCCTGCGGCTCGAGAAGCCCATTGAATCCCCGGCGGAGCTGTTCCTGAAGGACTCCAAGTTCGCGGAGGCCGACGTGGTGGTGGTGGACAACCGCTTCGCCGTGCGAATCAAGCAGATCTTCGGAGCCGCCACGCCCGCCGCGAGTTCACAGGGGTAGACACGGCATGATGATTACTGATTTGAAGTTCATGAATGGGGAATCATAGATCGACGAATGGCGACCGACCAATCCATCGCGGCCAGTCTCCCGGCAGGCGGTGATCGTCTCACCTTCCCGCTGGCGTCGTACAGCAACATCGTCCTGGCTCTTGGGCTCGTGGCGATCCTGGCCACGTTGATCATCCCGCTGCCGACGATGATACTGGACCTGCTGCTGGCGTGCAGCATCTCGCTGGCGCTAGCGGTCCTCATCGTGACGCTCTCGTCCAAAGAGGCGCTGGAGTTGTCCACGTTCCCATCCCTGCTGCTGTTCACGACGTTGTTCCGTTTGTCGCTGAACGTGGCCTCCACACGTCTGATCCTTCTGCAGGGCGACGCCGGCAAAATCATCGAGACGTTCGGCGGGTTCGTCGCCGGCGGCAGCCTCGTGGTCGGCCTAGTGATCTTCCTGATCCTCGTCATCATTCAGTTCATCGTGATCACGAAGGGCTCCGAACGCATCAGCGAGGTGTCCGCACGATTCACTCTCGACGCCATGCCCGGCAAGCAGATGGCCATCGACGCCGACCTCAACGCCGGGATCATCACGGAATCCCAGGCCAACGAGCGACGGGCCAAGATCGTCAAGGAGAGCGAGTTCTACGGGGCCATGGACGGCGCCAGTAAATTTATCCGCGGCGACGCCAAGGCCGGCCTGATCATCACCGGGATCAACCTCATCGGCGGCATCGCCATGGGCTATTCCCGCGGCATGGGCGTTCTGGCCGCGATTCAAACCTATTCGATCCTGTCCATCGGCGACGGTCTCGTCAGCCAGATCCCCTCCGTGATCATCTCCGTCAGCTCGGGCTTTCTGGTCACCAAGATCTCCTCGAGCCACAGCGTCGGGCAGGACATTTCCAGGCAGTTCCTCAAAACGGCCCAGCCGCTGATGACCGCCTCCCTCATCATCGGGGCCATGGCGCTCGTGCCGGGCATGCCGAAGATTCCGTTCCTGCTCCTGGCGGCCGGCACGGCTGTGGTCGGGAGGATGGTCACGAAAACCGAGAAGACGCTGGCCAAATCCGTCCCCGCGCCCCAGAAGAAGACGGAGAAGGAACCCGTGGAAGACCTGCTGGACATGGACCGGGTCTCCGTCCACGTCGGCGTGCGCCTGATCAACATGGTCGATCCGCGCCGGAGCAATACGATCTTCGACCGGATCGGCGCCCTGCGACGCCAGTTCGCCCAGCAATTGGGCATCGTCATTCCGCTGGTCCGCCTGCGGGACGACCTCAACCTCGAGCCCAATGCCTACGAGATCCGGCTCTCCGAGGTCCCGGTGGCCAAGGGCTTCCTTGAGCCGGACATGTTCCTGGCCATGGATTCGGGTCTCGTGCAGCAGAAAATCGACGGGATCAAGACCACCGAGCCGGTCTACGGACTGCCGGCCCTGTGGATCCAGGCCTCCAAGAAAGAGGCTGCCGAGCTCAGCGGGTACACCGTGATCGACCCGGAATCCGTGTTCATCACCCACCTGTCCGAGACGCTCCGGCGACACGCGGATGAACTACTCACCCGTGAGGACGTTCAGCTCCTGATCGACCGGCTGCGGAAGAATCAGCCTTCGCTCGTCGGCGAAGTCGTCGGCACCGAGGGCGAAGTCTCCACCGGCGTCCTCCAGCGGGTGCTTCGCAACCTGCTCCGCAGCGGCATCCCGATCCGCGAACTGACGGCCATCCTCGAGGCCTTGGCTGAGAATGCCTCGAAGACCAAGAACGTTACCACGCTCACGGAGGTAGTCCGAAAATCACTCAGCCGGACGATCACAGAGCAGTACCGGGACGCCAAAGGCAAGGTCTATGCCATCGCGTTCGATCCGGCCTTCGAGCACCAGTTGACCTCCTCGCTGCGTCAGGAAGGCGGCGAACTGATCCTCGGCGTCTCCGCGGATATGGCGGTCGACCTGAATCGCAAGGTGGCAGACGCATGGAAATCGGTCATGGACCAGGGCCAGGACAAGGTGATTCTGCTGTGCGACGCCCGGTTGCGGGCCCCCCTGGCGCAGATGCTGGCGCGGAGCCTGCCCATGCTGCCGGTGGTGGCCTACGACGAGGTCGTCCTGGGCACCGAGGTCCAGCCCGTCGCGACGGTTTCAACTACGCCGGAGGAAATGACGATAAGAAATCAGGCGGATTGACTAAGAACCTTCTGAGAGCCTTGGAGAACATGAACAGAAAGACCAGGAATCACATTCGGGTTATTGCGAGTGCAGCGAAGCAATCCGGGGTCCCCGAATTCAGATGGCCCCGCCGTCGCGCTGCGCGCAATGACATCCCGAGGCTCATTTCACCCAAGGCTATGGGAACTGCGGATTATTGACGATGGCACAGTACTCCCTTTCCATCATCAACCATCGACCCGTCGCGGTAAGCGTCGGCGTGCTCTGTTTCTTTGCCATTGGCATCATCGGCTCTTGTGGCGGCCTGTCGCCCTGCACGTGCAGTCAGCGTGCGGTGTTCGGGGCGGCTGTGGCGTACCTCACGACGGGAACCGCCGTACGGGCCATCAACTCGATCCTGACCCAGGCCATGATGGCCAGTCAGGTCAAGAAGAGGGAGAAGTCAAGTGACAGTGAAAGCGAAAGACATGCCCGAAACCACTGAGCAACACGCCGCCCCGAGACAGGCGGAAAACGCCCAGGCGCCGCGCATGGCCCTCGGAGTGGCCGAGACCAGCGATCATCTGAAAGCCATGGCGGCGCGCATCTACAACGGGCACAAGCACCGCCGCATCGGGGATCACGAGATCGTTCAACTGCTGCCGATGGTCCGCCAGATCGCCCGCCGGGCAGTCAGCTACATCAAACCCCCTCTGTCCTTTGAAGACCTGGTCTCCGCCGGGACGGTGGGACTGCTCAAGGCGGCGAAGGATTTCGACGCCGCCCACCAGGCCGAGTTCAAGACCTACGCCTACATCCGGATCAAAGGGGCCGTGTTGGACGAGCTGCGCCGGGCCTGCCCGGTCCCGTCGAGTGTGAGCCGCCAGATCCGAGCGGCCCGCGAGATCAATCGCCAGATTGTCGAACAGACCGGCAGCGCCCCCACCGACGAGCAGTTGGCCGAGAAGCTCGGCGTCTCGGTCAAAGAAGTGAACGAGCTGTTCGAGAGCGCCCGGGCCCAGCATTTCGTTTCCATCGACACACTCGACGACGAGCAGCCGGCGCTGGGCAATCTTCTGGCCACCGCCGATACCGCCACGCCGGACAGCCAACTCGAAAAGGGAGAGTTGATCGAACAACTCGCCAAGGCCATGCGGGAGCTGGACGAACGGCGCTTGCAGATCATCATCCTGTATTACCAGCAGCATCTGACCATGAAGCAAATCGCAGAAGTACTCGAGATCACCGAATCGCGCGTCAGCCAGTTACACGCCAGCGCCCTGTTCAGTCTCTCTGTGAAATTGGAGCAATGGAAAGATGACGGATAGTGATTTCAACCTCATCGTGCCCGTGGAGAATCTTCAGAGCATCCAGAGCCTAAGCTCGACCGGGGAACGCCAGGAGCGCAAGCGCCGGCAGAAACCGCCGGAGCAATCGGAATCGGAGGAGGAACAACAGAACCGGGCACCCCAGGAAGAGATACCCAAACCGAGCGACGGCTCACACGAAATCGATTATTGTGCCTGAGGAAAGACAGACAAGATGACGCAGGTTGCACGGCAGGTCCTCAAGGCTGCTGAGGTCTCCCTCAACAGTCCCGTTCGCATGAGTCTCGATCCGGCGGTCCCGGCGGATGGCGGCGTATCGTCGTCATCCCCGACCACGTCCGGGGTCCGGATCGTGCAGAACCATCCGGAATATGTGGTGATCGAGGTGACCTGCCCCTGTGGCACGACAACCCAGATACGGTGCGATTACGCACAGAAGCAATAGCACGCCGGGTGGGCTTGTCCCACTCCAAGGCCGGCGCCGGAGCCCGCTATGGCTCCGGCATAGTGGAGAAGTAACATGATCGGAATCCGAAGACTCAGGCCGTGGTGGCTCATCGCGGTGGTTCTGGCCGTAGGCGGTTGCACGATGCCGCAGGGACCTGCGGACAGCGCCGCCCCGATCGGCGATCCCGGCACGTCCGCCGCCAAACGATTCAAGGACACGCCGCTGGAAGGCCGCACCGCGGTCGAGTCCGCCATCGAGCTGTCCGAGAAGTACGCCCGGCTGTCCGATCAGAGCGTCACACTGCGGCAGGAAAACCAGCGGCTTTCCAACGAGAACGAGACTCTGCGCCAGCAGATCACGACGCTCGAGGCCAAGCTCAAACAGACGCAGAAGGAGCTCGGCGAAGCGAACGAGCTGCTCGTCGAGATGCTCACCGAGCTCAATCATTGGAAGAGCAGCATTCTTGGCTTCCGTGGGGAGATGAGACAGGCCGCACAGGCCCAGTTGGAGGCTCTGCTCAAGGTCCTGGAGATCCTGGGCGGAGAAGCCGAGGCGGGCGTCCTCGGCCAGCGGCACGCCGAGACGCTGAATCCGGATGTCAACGACGTGCCGGCCCCCCAAGAGCCCGCCATGCCGCAAAGGAGTGAGCCCAATGGGATGCGATGATGCGTCGCGATCGGCCCACCGGACGGTCCGACGGATTCTGCCGCTGGCCGTCCTGGTGATTGCCGCGGTCGGTGGCTGCAAGTCCAGCCGGGAGGTCGGCGCGATGGTTGATGCCTACTACCTGGATCCGGGCAAGGACTTGCGAGCCCTGGGACGCGTCGCCCTGGTGGAACTGAACAACCTGTCGAGTTATCCACAGATCGCCCCCGAGTTGACGAATGCGCTGTATCTGGCCATCCAGAAGGAGCAGTTGTTCGGACTCGTGACCATGAACCGGGACAGCCCGGTATGGCGCAATCTGCAGGAGAGCCTGGATTCGATCCAGGCGATGCGGCAACTACAGACCCTGCGGGAGACGCTCCAGTGCAACGGCCTGCTCCTGGGCACGATCACACAATACCAGCCCTATCCGCACATGGTGCTGGCCGTGAGACTCAAAATGATCGATCTCACCGACGGCCAGCTTATCTGGGCCCTCGAACAGGTCTGGGACAGCGCCGACCGGAGCGTCCAGAAACGAGTGGACGGATACTACAGACAGCAGTTGCGGTCGGAGCATAGCCCGCTGAGCAAGGAATTGGTCGTCGTCAGTTCGCTAGATTTCTTCAGGTTCGTGGCCCATGAAACGGCTGCCACCCTCCGGCGGGAAGAAGAATAGGGCTCTGTCGGGGCTGGAAAACGCGTTTTTCCAGCGGGCTAACGCAAAATCTCGCGTCTGCACTAAAGATTCCGCCGAACGATGCGAGAACTAACTACAGAAAGGCCCATGAAGGAACTGAATCATGATTGAGAATATTCAGAACAATCACGTTGCCCGCACAATGGGGGTCAACGCCGGGCCCCACGCCGATGCCGGGCCGCAACCCACGACCGACGCTACGGACGCCACCCTCGAGGTCAACTTCGTTGATATGATCAATCAGGCATTGCAGATGACGGAAACGGATGCCGTCGAGAAGGCCAGGGAACTCCTGCAGTCGAATCAACTCATCAGTCCGGAAAACATCCGATCCGCCGCGGAGAACGTCCTTACCTTCGGCATCTGAAACGATTGAAGCAAGGGTATTGCGCCGCGGGGCCAGCCACGGATGGCGAAAAAGGGCCCCGTATTTTTTGGGGTCACACGGCACAGTCCAGGAGGGTACCGACGGGCAGACGATCGAGGCGGCACGAGCCGGAAGGGGCCCGCGACAGGCCGGTGAATCCGTCGCCCTGCGGCCGAATCCGAACGTGGACGGGAATCGGCTCCTGCACCTGTACCGGGCCGGGACGCCCGGCGGGAGCGTCGCACAGCCGCGGGGCCGCGTGCGAGCCGACGAAATCAACAGGTTGACAACGAATCAGGTTCGACATCACTCACACCACCTGCTCTTATGATACCACAACAGGTGGTCGCATTCAAGCCCTCCATCGTCGCCGGCGCCCCGGGCGGGTCCACATAGACTTTCCCTGTGTCTGCCGCGTGGCTATTATAGGACAGCTTCGCCGGGATCCTTCCGGAAAATTGAGACTTGCTCACACTTTTCGACCGATCGAGCCGATGAACAATCTGGGAACGCATGCACAAAGCCCGGAGTACAGGGGATCTCATGTACATCATCCTCAGATGCCCGCGATGCGGTTATCGATGGTGGCTGGACGCTGCCGCCGCGGACCGCCGCCTGCGCTGCCGCAAATGCTCCCTGCTGCTGAAGGTCCCCCACTTGAATGAGTTGGCCGACGCCGCGAGCATCATCCACGAGGCCCGCAGCGAGCTCTACGTCGACGACTCCGGCAAGCTCTACGGCTGAGCGTCCGTCACTGGGTTTCGAAGCCGTCGTCGGCCTCCTCGTCCTCGTCTTCGCCTTCGTCTTCCGGGTCGTCGACCGCGCCGCTCTCGTCGATGCGCTCGTCGAACGTCCATTGGTGCAGGGCCTCAATGAGCATGGCCGAGCCGATGGTCTCGTGCCCTTCCTCATTGACTTCCGCCAGCGCCCGCGCCAGCCAATCGGTCAGACCAGTGATGGCGTTGACGCAGTCCTCGAATTCAAGGTTCACCGGATCGTCCGTGCCGACCACGGTTCCATGTTCCCGGACATCGACGACGAGTCTCGCTCCACGACGGGGCATGCGTTCCATATGAATCCCGGCTCCTTCAGAAATCCTACCGATGTCGCTTCTGCCCTCGGAGGATCATTGTAATGACGGGAGACACTTCGGGCAAACGGAAACGACCGTGAATTCGCCGATCCGCCTCGATGGAAGGTTGACAGCAATCGCGACGTCTGCCATCATCCCGGCGCCGCGGGGAGATGACCCGCGTGCGCCGAAGAAAGAGAGAACCACATTGAGATCTGGTAGGATCGAGTTGGAGTTGCCCGCCTGGGTCGAGCCTTTGATCGCCGAGCAAGGCAAGACATGTGCCTCCGCAGAGGCCAGGATGCGGCTCGCGATCAAGCTGGCCAGGCAGAACATCGCGCATCGCACCGGCGGGCCTTTCGGGGCCGTGGTCCTTGAGAAAGACAGCGGGCGAATCGTGAGTGTGGGCGTCAATCTGGTCGAGACATCGCGTTGCTCGATAGCCCACGCGGAGATGATCGCCATCGCACTGGCGCAGAAAGCCATGGGCACCTACGACCTCGGCGACGAGGGCCGGCCTCTCTACGAGCTTGTGACGAGCACCGAGCCATGCGCCATGTGCTTGGGCGCCGTTCCCTGGTCGGGCATCCGGCGGGTGGTCTGCGGAGCCCGGGGCGAAGACGCCTGCGCGATCGGATTCGACGAGGGAGCCAAGCCGGTGGATTGGCTCGGCGAGCTGCGCAGGCGAGGGATCGAAGTGGTTCGAGATCTGTTACGGGACGAAGCCCGGGCCGTGTTGCAGGAGTACGCCCAAGCGGGTGGCATCATCTATAACGCCCGCCAGGGCGCGTAGCATCACCCCAGTACAGATTACGCTGTTATTCCCTATCGCGGAGGCAAGGGCGGCGTGGCCACGTTCCCCGGTGGAATGGGCGAAGACAGAGCATTAGGATCGGGACGCCTCGGCTCCGGCGGCACCCCCAGGTGTTTTTCGATGCGCGCCAGACGCTGATCCATCTGCGTCAGTCGCTCGTCGATGTGGTCGAACATCTCTCCGAGCACTTTAAGATCGGCGGCAAGGTTCATGAGGTTTCGCTCGGTCAGATCCATGTGCCGTTCCATGAGACGCTCGTAGGCGCTAATCGCCCGGCCAGCGTCGGATGGCGTGGTCGGTACGCTGTAGACCTGGGCCTCGATCTCGTAGGTCTTGCGATCCCGCCCGGGCGAGGTCGACAGGCTGACGACGATCAGGCAAATGGCGATTACCCCAGCAATACGATGGATTCCGCGGCCTCGTGTCATCTGGACACCTACCCTTCCACGAGCGAGACAGAGCGCAAGAGAAGCAATTCACGGCCCCAGGCCGGAGACGGTCCGGCCGCAAAACGGGCGCGTTCTGTCGCTCTTATCGGCATGCAGACGGCGAAGGTTTAGCCGGGTTTTCGGACGTGGGCGAGATCCGCGTCAATCGACCTCTGCCGGCGGGACAATCGGTTCCCACTGAATCCGCGCGGCGCCGAGGATCGTGCCGGTGGCGTAGGCCACGTCGATGAGCGAGATCTGATAGTCCGCCAAGGCGCGGATCTCCGAGGTCTGGGCGTTGGCGAAGTTGAACTGGGCATCGAGCACGTCCGTGCTGGTGCTCATGCCGACCTCGTACTCCCGCTGCTCAGCCTCGTACAGGCGGGCATTGACGATCGTGTTCTGCCGGGCGGCCAGAATCCGTTGCCAGTTGGCCTCGACCTGGTCGATGGCGTTGAGGACCTCCAGCTTGATGATCTCCTCGCGATCGGCTTTGGTGGCAATCCCCTGGCGGCGCTCGTAGATCGCCCGTCGCAGGCGGCTCTTGGCTGCCTCATTGCCGATCGGCACGAATACTTGTAGGCCCAGCCGATGGTTCACGAAGTCGCTGGTGCCCAGCATGTCGAACGACTCGTTGCGGGTCTCACCGGTCCCGCTGATGTTGTACGTGTAGTCCAGGCTGGCCGCCGGAAGCGTCTGGTTACGGGCGAAATCGATGCCCTCGGCATCCTGGAGGAGCTGCAACTGCAATTCGAGCAGTTCCATGCGGGAATCCATGGCCTGCCGAATGAGCCGATTCTGCTCCAGGTCGTAGCGGATAGGATCGGGCAAAGTGGCCGGAACGATCACGGTCCGCGTCTGCATGTCCAGACCCGCCTTGTTGATGACCCGCTTGAGCTCCCGCTCGCGGTCGCGCAGCGTGTTCTCCGCGATGATGATAGC
>ENA-OSEO01001308-OSEO01001308.1-sediment-metagenome-genome-assembly--contig:-NODE-1308-length-46844-cov-21.165095_pt1 | contig 46844 bp, 45 predicted proteins | sample MGYA00237883_ERZ534232 | MGnify/ENA metagenome assembly ERZ534232 | reverse complement strand
CTGGTCACAAATCCCATGATCTGGAAAGAGCTCCCCGGGAAAAGGGTCACCAGCACGGGCCTGTCGAACCGCTTTTTCTCCCCCACAAAGGCGTTCACGAGGTCCTTGATGGAGGAATAGATCATCTTTACAACCGGCATGCGTCTGAACAGATTGTCGATAACATTTGCTGCACCCCTCGCAAGAAAACTGGAGACTAAGAATCCCATGACCGTTATGAGCACGAGCGTTAGCAGAAAACCAAGTCCGGGTATGTTGAACCCGAATATTTTATCTATTTCTGAAAAGATGAAATACAGAACGTAAATGGTAACGACAATAGGGGTAAGGAACAAAAGTCCTCTAAAAAAGTATGTGGTAAGTTTTTTCACGGAGCCCTCCTTAAAATGATTTCCTTCATCCTCTGTATATTTTACATGAAGAGCGAATCATGAATGTTGAAACCTGAAAATTCTGTTTTAAGAAAGTCTTTTGACAATAGATATGTTTGGGTTTATGATGTAAGAAAAGCTTTTTATAACAGGGGACATAGTAATTTGTTTTACTTTGCTCTTCAGTAGTACGATCGCATAGAATTCATCACCCTCAATGTAAAGGAGAAAAATATGGTTACCGCAATAGTCCTTTTAAATGTTGACCGCAACAAAATCAATCATGTTGCAGAAAAACTTTCTGGTACTACCGGTATAAGTGAGGTATATTCCGTTGCCGGGCAGTATGATCTTGTAGCGATTATTCGGGTAAAAAACAACGAATCCATTGCCGATCTCGTAACGAAAGATATACTCCAGGTTAAAGGTATTCTCAAATCGGAGACGCTGATCGCATTCCGTGTCTATTCCCGGCACGACCTGGAATCAATGTTCTCAATCGGTATCTAAACATGTGCTGCTACAAGTGAGACTATGGAGGACATCATGAACTTGTCAGATATGGTGGCAATAATCACCGGAGGCGGCCAGGGAATAGGGAAAGCCATCGCAGAGGCCTTTCTGAAGAGAGGCATGAACGTAGTGATTGTAGACGTTGATAAAGAAGCCGGAGAGGAAACAGAAAGAGAATATACTGCATGGGGGAACATTCGATTTATTCATGCTGACATATCAAGAGAGGCTCACGTAAAGAGATGCGTAAGAGAAACAGTAAAAATTTTTCATGGGGTGGATGTACTTATCAATAATGCCGCACTATCAATAAATAAGCCCGTATCAAAACTCACGCTGCATGAATGGAACCGCGTCATTACTGTTAACCTCACTGGAGCATTCCTCTGTGCGAAATATGCGGTACCGCAGCTGAAGAAAAAGAACGGTACAATTCTGAATATAGCATCAACACGGGCATTCATGTCGGAACCTGATACCGAGTCTTATTCGGCATCGAAAGGCGGGATCGTTGCACTTACCCATGCCCTTGCAATAAGCCTTGGGCCCGGGATACGCGTAAACTGTATCAGCCCGGGTTGGATAGAGGTAAGTGGATGGAAGAAGAAGAGTAAAATGCACAGATATGAACTGTCAGAAATGGATCACAAGCAGCATCCCGCAGGACGGGTCGGGAAACCCGAGGACATCGCGTCTTTTGTTTCATTTCTCGTTTCAGATGAGGCAGGGTTTATCACCGGAGCACATTTCATTGTCGACGGCGGAATGACAAGGAAAATGATATATGTTTAGGCTATCCTTTGGCTTCCTTAGAGCACCTTATCCTTTTTTTTCTTTTCTTCAATTGGATTGACTATGCTAATGAGTGTCTGTTCCAGCTTTGGCTCAGGGGGATTATGAGCTGTAAATACCGTCAGTTTGCCCATCTTGCCAATGAGAAAGAGAGGTATTGCCGACTTGCCATAAAGATTCTGAAATGTCTCAAAATTAAAGTCATCGGTCAATCTTGTTGTTTTCACCACTGCACCTGAAGCAAACCGATTTGAAAGAACATGAAAATTAACATCTTTTCCAAACAAAAAACGCCCCCTCAAGTGCCGCGGACAGAACTCCTCTTCTTCTTTACTTTCAATGATTTCAGGGGAAAGCTGATACACTTCGGATCTTCCAAAGATTTCAGAAAAATAAAGAGACGCCAAAGAGTTTGACTCATCGCTATCGGTCAGTGCCACAAGACGTCCGATGCCGCTCAAATCCATCTCATTTACTATGCGCTCAGATAATGCCCTGCCATAAAACGTCTTTAAACCCTCGAGTCGCGCAGCGTATTCATTGAACCTGTTGGAGTCGATTAACAATGTTTTAATGTTCTGTTCATGGAGGGCCTTTGCAATAGCTCTCGCCCATGAATGAGCACCGAAGATCAGTACGCCCTGAGGGTTTATCTCTGCAATATTCATCCAGCGGGCAATCAGTGGAGCCGTAACCCCATAGAAAACAACCGTACCAATAATGACCATGAAAATTAACGGGACGATATATTCTGTCTGGGGTATCCCTTCTTGAGATAGCTGCAATGCAAAAACAGCAGAAACTGCCGCTGCCACAATACCGCGGGGTGCCATGCAGATTATGAAAAGCCGTTCCTTCCAGTCCAATCCTGATTTTATAGTAGATAAAAATACTGCTACCGGACGGACAAGAAAAATTAAGGATCCGAGGAAAACAAGACTTCGGATATTAAGACGGCCGAAATCATCCGGACTGAGATGGGCCCCTAAAATAATAAACAGGCTTGAAATTATCAAGACTCGCAGATTCTCTTTGAATTCCGCAATATGCTTTATATTCATTCTTTTCTGATTCGCCAGCGTGATGCCCATAATCGTAACCGCAAACAGACCAGCCTCTGCCTGGAAATAATTGGACAACACAAATACGATCAATACCATGACCAGTGTCATTTCCTCTTGAAGGAAGTCCGGGATTAAGCGCTGTCTAAAGAGAAAAGCCAGTAACAGGGCCCCGAGAACAGCAAGTATGCCGGCGAAGAAAAATGTTTTAAGAATGCTTATGAGTAGTACTGTTGTGGCTTCCTCTATCGTACCGACAAGCACGGCCTGGAATATCAATACTGACAGCAGTGCGCCGATCGGGTCGTTCATAATCCCTTCCCATTTGATAATATTCCCGACACGGCCGGCGGGACGGATATGCCTTAAAAGAGGGCCGATAACTGTTGGCCCTGTAACAACGAGAATAGCCCCGGTAAGGAATGAAAGCACCCAATTGAGCTCAAGAAGGTAATGTGCCAGCAATGCGCTGAGCAACCAGGTTACCGCGACCCCGATTGTGATTAAATTCCTTACCACGTTGCCTATTTCACGGAGTTCCGAAAGTCTGAGTGCAAGGCCGCCTTCGAATAAAATAATGGCAACAGATACGGAAATTATGGGCATTAATAAATTGCCAAAAAGCTCATCGGGATTGATGAATCCAGTGAAAGGACCTGCAATATATCCGATTATGAGAAGAAACAGAATGGATGGCAGCTGCAGACGCCATGCTATCCACTGGGCAGTGATGCCGAGGACGATCACGCTGGTGATGCCCAAAATTACATGCTCAAACAAATGGTCTCCCCGCGTATTGTTTTGGTAATTTTTCGCAAAATAAAGTTATCGTATGAATTTGAATCTTCAGCAAAATTTGCCAGAATAAGAAAATAATACGCACTAATAGACTGCTATTTGGCCAATAACCTCGGATATTCGATAGCGAATCTTCTAAACTCTTTTTTTGCCCGCTCCGTTACATCGGTAAGGAAATCAAATTCATATCGTTCATCAAATACATACGCCTTGGCAGTTATTTTTGTTGAATACTCAAGTTCTTCTATGACGATGGAAATCGGCTCTTTTATGTAGAGGTAACTCGACGTCGCCACAACTTCCCTCAATGTTTGTTTTACCAATTCAAGATCAACGGTATGGTCAAGGTAAAAGTTTATAAGGACCATCATGTGGCCTTCCCCATAGTTTCCGCTGACAGAAGGGGTATTAAGAAAGACCAGATTCGGAATGGATATGACGCTATCACCGGGGGTCTTTATCAGTGTAGACCGGAGTCCTATATCGACAACCTCACCATAATGCTCCTTCACCCTCAGCTTATCTCCGACATAAAACGGTTTGTCGAAAGCAATGCTTATACCGGCAATGATATTGCTGGCAACATCCCTCAGGGCAAACCCTGCAGCGATACCTATAGCACCTGAAAGGGCCAGGAGTGCCTCCCCCCGTATCTTCATCTCATAAACAAAGATGACGTATAAAACTATGATCCATACAAAAAGCTTTATGATGGGAAGAAGCTTCTTGAATTTGAATCGGTACTGAATAAAGTATTCCGAGATCTTGAGATAAATAAATGAAAAGATTCTGATTCCTATATAAGTAGCAACCAAGATAAGAACGATCTTCAGGATGGGAAACTCTATCTTTTCTAATAGTTGTATTTTTTCATCCATTGTTACGTCTCCATTTAATAATGTGGAAGCCGAAAATCACGGTATTATTTTCCTTTTCTTTAGAGTATCTGATACTACCCTTAAATAGAACGGATTGAGGGTATACAACTCATTACTTTCAATGACGATAATATTGTCATTGATTAATTCATCAAGAGTTGAACGGATTAAAAACGGTTCTTTATTCATGACTGACGTCAGTTGAGTGAAGGTTAGACTTCCGTGTTCGAGAAAGGCCCTGAGAACCAGAAGAAAGACTATATCGTATTCTTTTGGAATATTGATTTCAGACTTGCTGGGCTGGAAAACAAAAAAGGAGTTTCTTTCCTGATTAAACTTTAAACTTTTTAGCCAGTAAGAGATTGCTATATAAGGGTTCCCACCTGACAAGCCTGCAAGGGAAGAAAAAAATTTGCTCCGGTACGCTTCCTCCTTTTCTGTATCCAGCATTTCTTCCTCAGATAGAAAATTAATTCTGAAATCGTGTCCGTCCAGCCTTTTCATGATAAGTGACTCAATCTCCTCCCCGGTAAGTGCTTTTAAGGTAAGACCCTTTTTAAAGTAGCTATGTATGTTCAACACATAATTGAGGTAATCCCATGCATAATTATTAAAAGACAAAAGCCAGAGGATGTTATTTCTGGTGGAATTTATAAGGTTAAGAAGTTCCTTCAGGCATTCAAAACCTCCGACCACGCGCAGAAACAGATTCTGGCAATTATCCAGGATTATTACCGTTTTTCTCTCTGTACTTAAAACGTGTTCCTCAAATCCACCTTCGAAAGCCTGAGGTTCTGAATTTTGAAAGAGGTCTTTTAAACCCTGATAATAATCTTCTCTCCTGCTTATTGGTATATAGATCCATTCAATGTCCTGAAACAAGGATTTATGAATATGTAAAAAGCTTGTTTTACCGATACCCCTTTCACCGATAAGGCTCATTGATACTGCCTTTCCTTCAGAGAAAGGCTGAATGGCGCTTGTAAATTCTTTAAATTCTTTTTCTCGGCCTATAAACCATTGCGTATCTTCGAGGGGAGTAAGAATGAAAAGATTTCTAAACTCATCCGGCATGTTGGAAAATGTCTTTTCTTTTATGAAGTCCGGACGTAAATCTTTCTTATTATTTTTACGAAGAACTATATTCTTTATTGACTGAGGTAATATTTTTAATGTTCTGTTAAGGACAGATGTTATTATTTTCTTCATTCAGATCATCGAATTATATGATCAAAATGCCTCATTTTAAAATCTTTTGTGCTGTAAAGGTATTAATACGAATTATGTCTCTACCTTTGCAGGCAGGCGTAACAGAACGAGCGACCGTGCCTCCATGCTGTACTGTTTACCCGCTGGTAATGATTTCTTCCATCTTTCTGATTCTCTCGTATCGAGAAGTAATTCCCATTCTTTGTTCTGCTGATCGGGAGGGATAATAAAAGGGACCGGTTCATGATAGGCATTTAAAAGAATCAGCAGCGTATCATCCAGAATGCGGTTTCCCTGCTCATCGACTTCATCAATGGCATCTCCGGCGAGGCGAATTCCGAAACACCGCGTGTCCGGATTATTCCACTCCTCTTCGCTCATTTCCTTGCCGTCAGGACGGAACCATGTCAAATCCTTGATCTCGGAACCGCGTATCTTCCTTCCCTGAAAGAAGTGTCTGCGCCGGAGTACAGGATGCTGTTTGAAAATTTTAATAACAAAACGTGTAAAATCCAATAATTCTCTTCTAGTCTGATCAAAACCCCAGTCTACCCACGTGATCTCGTTATCCTGACAATAAGCGTTATTATTACCCTGCTGGGTCCTTGCGATTTCATCGCCACCCAGGAGCATGGGTACCCCCTGCGACAGGATGAGAGTTGCCAGGAAATTCCTCCTTTGGCGCTCACGTAATTTCAGAATCTCCACATTGTCCGTTGGTCCTTCAGATCCACAATTCCAGCTCAGATTCTCATCTGAACCATCACGGCTTTCTTCACCATTAGCTTCATTATGTTTATCGTTATAACTGACAAGGTCGTGCAGGGTGAAACCGTCATGGCAGGTCACGAAATTGACGCTGGCATAGGGGCGTCTCCCTCCGTGTTCATACAGGTCACTGCTTCCCGTCAGCCTGTATGCCAGATCGCTCACCTGTCCTTCATCGCCTCTCCAGAAACGCCGTACAGTATCACGGTATCTGCCGTTCCACTCCGCCCAGAGAACTGGAAAATTTCCGACCTGATACCCGCCTTCTCCGAGATCCCAGGGCTCGGCAATCAATTTGACCTGAGACAGTACCGGATCCTGATGTATGATGTCGAAGAACGCTCCCAGTTTATCCACCTCATGGAGTTCCCGTGCAAGTGCTGCTGCCAGGTCAAATCTGAAGCCGTCAACATGCATCTCAAGTACCCAGTACCGCAGACTGTCCATGATGAGCTGGAGCACGCGGGGATGCATCATGTTAAGTGTATTGCCGGTTCCCGTATAATCCATGTAATAGCGCGGGGTTTCGGCAACAAGGCGATAATAGCTGGCATTATCGATTCCCCTGAAACAGAGTGTGGGACCCAGGTGATTGCCTTCGGCAGTATGGTTGTAGACCACATCGAGGATGACCTCTATGCCTGCCCGGTGAAATACTTTAACCATGTTCTTGAATTCTGTAACCTGCTGTCCGAATACGCCGGAACTTGCGTACCGTGCATCGGGAGCGAAGAAACCTATGGAATTATAACCCCAGTAATTGGTAAGACCGCGGTCGACCAGGTGCCGATCAGCCACAAACTGATGAATTGGCATCAGTTCAATCGCTGTTATCCCAAGAGAACGGAGATAATCTATTATAGGCGGAGAGGATAGCCCGACATAGGTTCCCCGTTGCTCAGGCGGAATATCAGGATGGCAGGCTGTAAATCCCTTGACATGCAGTTCGTAAATGATGGTTTTATGCCAAGGTATTCTGGGGAGTGTGTCGCCTTCCCAGTCGAAAGCCGGATCAACAACAACGCACTTTGGAAGATTTCCTGCGCTATTCCTGTCATCTCTGGAAAGATCTGCATCATCATGGCCGACTATATAGCCGAAAAGTGCATCGCTCCACTCTATTGTCCCTGCAATAGCCTTTGCATAGGGATCAAGGAGAAGCTTGCTCGCGTTAAACCGATGTCCGGCTTCTGGCTCAAAGTTTCCGTCAACACGATATCCATAAAGCTGACCAGGTTTTGTTTCGGGCAGAAATATATGCCAAACCCGGTCAGTATACTCCCTGATCTGGATGCGCTCGGTCTCCTTGTTACCGTCAGAATCAAAAAGGCAAAGTTCTACTTTTTGAGCATTCTCTGAAAAAAGGGCAAAATTAACTCCGTGGCCGTTCCAGGTTGCGCCGAGCGGATATGATTTACCAGGCAAAACCTTCATTATTATAATCACCCATCTTGGTCAGGCTGTCATAAAAAGATTACTTGTACGTATTTATTCCGAAAGCATCCTACTCATACAGTAATGATATCCGTTTCGCATAAAAAAATATAGCTCCCCGGAATGGGTTTAACCCATAAACTGCATTTAACGGAGGCTCAGTTGACCGAAAAGTATTTTGTCCCGACATACGTCAGGATTGAAATCAAAAGACGTTGAAGGCGACTGTGCCTCCGGTTCAACAATCAATTGCATTTTCGGGCGTATGCAAAGGCTGCGGCAGGAGCCAGGACGAAAATAAACGATAGTAAAAAAGGAACAGGAGAAATAATAATTAGGGAAACCGGTAAGAATAGCATGGGTCTTTTCTCTTCAATCCTAAGACGACTTTTTGCTCATGAGCCATTTGTTTAAAAGACTAATTCCTTTGGAAAATATTCCTGTGGTATCTTTTGACATCATTTCAAAAATATTCTCTTCGATGATAGGTTTTTCGGGATCAATGGAAAAGTCTTCAAGTTTAAGGGCTTCCAGTTTTTCGGAGTCCCCCAGTATCGTCTCCATGGTGTGGTGACACAAGCGGCCCGTTTCCTGACTGGCAATGCTATCGAGAAACTCAACGAGTCCATCCATGCTCCCGAAACTATTCCTGTTCTTTTGTACTGCAAGTCCCGTATGTTCTGCGAGTAAACTCACGCGTATGTTCCGGATCGAGTCAATAGCGCCTTTAACTGAACGACCTCCGGCTTCCCATGATACATTGAGTTCGGTATCGAGACCCATGCTCCTGTTTGTCGTATTTGCTGACCCGATGCTTAAAAAACGATCATCAATTAAGAGGAGCTTTGCATGAATATACGTTGGTTCTTCTTCTTTTAAATCTTTTGAGCTTGAAAGTGTGTAGTATATTCCGAGAGCATGTCCCTCTCCGGAAGCAATTTGTTTGAGAGAGCGGAGCATTTTTGCCTGTATAATCCCCATGGATAACTCTTCAATGAAAGCATGCGGCTTTCTCGGAAGGATCATGACAATATTAAGCCTGGGACGGTCTTTTTCTCTCATCCTGTCAGATAATGCCTTGTAGACAGCCTGTGAGCTGAAATACTGATTTTCAATATAAATGACCTTCTCTGCAGCATTGATGGCATCGAGATAGAGATGACGTATTTCCTGTATGGAGTCATGTAATGGGATAATAGTTTTTCCCCTTGTACGGCTTATCGCGACATGATCATGAGAGATTGGAAGAGCGTTCTTTATTTTAATTTGTAAATCTTCAGGCACAGATGGGAGAGACAGTTCTCCACCTCCGGAATTAAGCCAGTAGAACTTGAATAAATCGGTGAGTTCCAGGGCGGCAGGGCCAGTGTGATAGGACTGCAGATCATGATAAGGCTCATAGGGTTCACCATCAGGATTGATCCTGTAGGGGTTTTCTAACAGGTGACCGCGGTCGTCCCAGCGGTTTGAACATATGTCAAGACCGCCGACAAAAGCGAGCCGACCATCGATGACAACGAATTTCTGGTGATGACTTGCGCCGACAGCATGGCTGCTGTCAAAACTGAAGTTTAGACGCTTATTTGTTGTCCAGTTGAATATCCACTTTTGGAACCATTCCCTGTCAAGTGCAAAGATGACGCTGAAATCCCACGCAAGTATATAGATCTCAAGTTCCGTATTATTTTCACAAAGTCTGTTGAGGAAAGGCAGAAATCTTACATCGGTTTCTGTTTCTTGTGCATCTTCGCCTCTCAAGAGGGGAACATCACTGTCGAATTGCCATCCTGCTATAAGGATATAGCGCCTGGCTTTTTTTGCCGCATAAAAAAAAGCACTGTAGTAGTCGCAGCCGTCCACTATGAGCCCGGTCTCACGTACCTCATAGATGCCCTGACAGTTATGTCCTGGTTTCAATATCATCTTCATTGTTTGCACTGGTTGAAATGAAAAGCTCTGCAAGGAGCGGAAGATGGTCTGATGCAGTGCGTGTGAGGGGTGTGCGGGGGGCCAGCACACGTGTTGCCTTGATATCAGAACTCATAAAAATATAGTCGATCCGTATGAGGGGGAACCAGCTTGGCCATGTTTTCTGCGAGTGTTTACTGTACACATGATGCTGGGCATCATGAAGAAAAGCCCGCAATTTTCGATAAACTTTGGAGAAGGGTGATGCATTAAGATCACCGCAGAAGATTATTGGTGCCAGAAACCCGGGGTGCTGTAGCCATTGTGGCCCAAGGAGCGTATCTATCTGAGCAGAACGTTCTTTTCGATTAAGACCAAGGTGGGTATTGAGAACCTGAACTTTATTGTCGTCGCACATGACCTCGACCCATAAAGCCCCTCTCTTTTCAAGGGCGCGCCTTCTCGGGAGAGTGGGAAGCTCTCCAGCGCTTATTAATTTCATAGGGAGCTTGCTCAGTATTGCATTTCCATAGTGACCTTTTTCTATTGCGAGTGAAGGGTGGAAATGGAAATCCATTTCCAGGTCTTTTGCGATCATTTGCGCCTGGTCAATGCGGCCTGAACGGATAAGCCCGATATCGAGTTCCTGGAGAGCGACAACGTCAGGATTATAATATGCAATGACTTCAGCGATTGAGGACGGTGATGCCTTCCCGTTTTTGCCAATGCAGCTATGAACATTATATGTCATAAAAATGATTCTGGCCATCTTTACATCAGAAAAACTTTCCATAACAAATGATGCAGCAGATAGGTGTCTTAGAAGTACTGTACACGAGCAACTATTTCAAAAAGGATTCTTTGTCTTTACTGTAATACAGTGCTTCTTTTAAGACACGACAAGCACATGAAAAGCAAAACCACTCGTACTTTGTAAATCTAAGTTTTATACTATAAACAAACGGTATTCATGTCAAATGGGCATTCCTGAATAATGGGAAAAGATAAACAGAGTAAAAAGAAGAAAATTATTTTCATGGTTTTCATACTCACGGCATGTCTCCTTGTATGGCTTTCCGTGAAAGATTATATTACCTTTGAGGAACTGAAGAAGAACAGTGATGTCTTAAAGCAGTTTGTACATACCCATTACCTCGGGTCAGTTTCGGTATTCATTCTTTTCTTTATTTCTACGGCTTTTTTTGTACCCGGGGCTATCATTTCTACAATAGCAGGCGGGTTCTTTTTCGGTATTGTTATGGGGACAATTTATGTGAATATAGGATCAACGATTGGAGCGACTCTTGCCTTCCTCTCCGCCCGGTATCTTCTGGGCAACTGGATACAGCACAGATACGCAAAACAGCTGATAATCTTCAATGAGGAAATAGCACGGCACGGGAGCAATTACCTGATTGTCCTGAGGATAATCCCGGTACTGCCTTTTTTTATTGTGAACTATTTATCCGGAATGACTAAGATCTCTACAAAAAAATTTGTCCTGATAACTTCACTGAGTATGATCCCCGGGTCTGTCGTCTACACATTTGCGGGACAGGAACTCGGAACATTGCGTTCTCCGGAGGATGCATTTTCTTTTAAATTTTTGATTGCTTTTGGATTATTAGCACTTTTTGCCCTCTTGCCCGTCATCGTTACCCATGGAAAACGTTTGTGGAAGAGATAGATATTTAATAGTGGGCGCTGATGAACATCTATTGTCCTTCCCTCTTAAAGCAGGCAATTTCATATGCTCTTTCTGTTATTGAACCAGGCGCTATAAAATCCCATGTTTTTGTTCTGACAGGCAGAGACCGTGATACATTCCCTTTTGAATCATATTGAATAATATGAAGGATTCGATATTGTTTTGTGGGACATCTTATTTCATAGAGTTTCATCGTTCCTTTTCCCCACATCCATATCCTTACTGTATGACGGTTTGGACGGGAGATCCTTTCTTTGTTGTAAAAAAAGTTTTTTTTGTACCTTGTAAGCGGCAACCATTCTGAAACATACGATGCGGCGCTACAATAGATGATACTTGATGAAATATATACAAAAAGGAAGGTGAACAAGACGATAAATCTTTTTTGTATCATTATTTCACAGAATAGCTGTTATGATCGGCTGCTTTCATCTTATGACCGAATGTAAGTCATGGGAGTTTTACAAGAGCGTGCTTTTGATATCCTTCCTGTTCAGACCTTGTTCTTTTAAAAAATCATCTTGAAGTTTCCACGCCCTCCCTGAGGCATTCAGGAACTGTATTTCTGCATAAATTTCATTTCTCAGTGACTGAGCGATATCAAGTTTCTTTTTTGAACAATCTCTTATCTTTGAGAGCAGACCGACCATTCTGTCTGCGGTTTTTTCAACGATAATTCCATTCCACCATGGTCTGCAGCTCGCCCAGAAAAACGGACAGCTGCTCAGTAAACTGTCTGCTAATTCATTATGGTACCTGTTGCTTCGCGATCTTGTTTCTTCCAAAGTCATGTCCAGAAGAAGCCAGAGCATTCTATGAAGTTTGTTTCCTGGATGGAACCATAAAGGATAAAACACCTTGTTTTTAATGTCAGATTTGTTTGTAGACCAGCTCGATGGGACCGTAACGGCATAAACGGTATCATACTGTTCAGCTAATTCGCTGGGCAATAAACTGTGTATAGATTGATTATTATAGAGATCATCGAGTAATTTCCAGCGGTATTTATGATGGTGGCCAAACACCTCAACATCGGTTGCAGTGATGAGAAAACCGCCATTATTTTGTCTCCCCATCGAAAGTTCAATGAGATCTGCCGGAACCTGGATATCGCTTTTTCTCCATATCGAATTACTCAATGCTTCACTGATTTCCCTGTCCCTGATAAGCAGCCTGCAACCTTGTTCTTTATCTTCAAGGATATAGTTGCCCATCAGTAATGTACCTTCCTTCAAAGATGTCTCGTCAATAATTAACCAGGAATAGCCTTTCGGTTTAAAGAACTGTGATTGTTCCGGCAAATAAGCCAATTCCGGCAGAAACAGTATAGAAGGCTTCTCTGTGATTCCGAGATAAGATTGCAAAGATAATTCCTGAAGCGTTAACTGTCTTTCCGCCTCTTTTTCTGAAATAAGCGGGAAAATCGGATGATATTTGCCGGTGCCTGTTATTTCAATCTGTCCACGTGAATACATGGAGGCAAGATTATGAATCACTTTTTTGCCGCCTGATATGTTTTCGTCGAGCATCTCGAGCAAACAGCCGTTGATGTTAATAACACAATGGGCATACGGATGGCCTGCAAGGATTTCTGTGACCGGCAGATAGCAATCTTCAGTGACTTTCTGGACAATGTCTCTGTCCTGAAGAGGAGGCTGATAAAAATGTAGAATGTTAAGCCACTTTACCATTGCAAAACCTGAAATGCATTATGTATAAATGTCAATGAAAGACTCATATATCACGCTAACCATGAACACATGAAAGTATCTGCTCTCATACACTTTCTTCTGGACAGATCTGTATTTCGCAGTTTTCGCAGTCCTTCTTTTCTCTCGGACATTCCCCCTTGGCTTTACTGGTACTGGATTTGTTTGTCATATTTTTATTATTGTTATGTACCTTTTGTTTTTGAGAATTCATATGTCTCTCCACGGTTATTCCTCGTGATTTTGTTCATTGATTTCCAAGAGTTTGATATCAAAAATCAAATTCTTCCCTGACAAGGGATGGTTGGCATCGAGCGTTACATTTCTCTCCGATATGCTCGTTACCTTTACAGAAGTTGTTTGACCATCTTCTCTAGGAACTTTTAGCCGGTCTCCTATCTCGAATTTCAAGTCCTCAGGCAACTTGTTCCGGTCAACTGTTATGACCAGTTCATCAAGGCGCGGGCCAAATGCGTCTTCGGCATTCACTTTGATGGTCTTTAATTCATCCAGCTCCATCCCTACAATTGCGTTTTCCAACCCCGGTATTATCTGTCCCTTGCCAAGTGTAAATTCCAGAGGTTCTTGTTCCTTGGTTTTACTGAATACAGTTCCGTCTTCTAAACTTCCTGTATACTGAACCCTGACCACATCTCCATATTTTACTTTTGCCATACACACCTCCTTTTTTATGTTTGGTCGCCACTCTCGTAAGGAAGAGGGTTTTCCAAAGGGTTTTAGTTTTATGCTGATAAAATTTTCATACTGAACTAGTCGTTCCAGGAATGTTTACATTTCGAGCGCCTCCCCCTAAAAAAAATAAAAAGCCGAACTGTTTAAGGAAAGAAATCCTCGAGCAGCCCGACTTTTTCAATATTTGAAAGAACAGCGGATTCGTAAAAAATTCTGTTACAATCTCAAACTGCTTCTTCCGTTCATTTTCAAAAATAACAGATTGTTTGTCAAGATCAGAAACCTGCGAAAATAGAAATATATGCTTATAAATCCAACAGAATGTACAATGACGCGGAATAATCATAAATATACAGGATATACTTATATAGTTATTTTTATCTCCATTGTTCTTTGCATGCTTGTTAAGGATCTTAAAGAAAAAAGGAATGGGTGAAACAAATTTTGAATTGTAAAAATATCTTGCATGCTTTCGAAAATGTGCATAAACAAAGAAATACCCGTGCAGTTTGTAATCATCAATCTCACATGCAAATTTATTTCGTTGCACCCCTTTTCATATAATCCTGCACTAAAAAATCTTTATGATTTCATCTACTTATCACTTTACAGCTTCTGGAACGTCTTTTGCAGAAGGACAGAAGCAAGAGAAGCTCTTTTCACATAATCAATAATTTTGTGAGGAGTTGGTTTTGAGGAAGGAGGTTATTTTTCATGTTGAAAGGAGGAACTATTAATTATTTTATGACTTTCTATTTGTATTTTTCCTTGCATTAGTACTTACAGGAGTTTTTGCAATTGGATTCCGCAGACATCGGGATAAATCCATGGCCGGTGCATATTATCTGTAAATTTCTTAAAAATAAAAAGGAGGCTGTATATGAGCGATGGGCAAAAAACTGTTGATTTAAAAAAATATGAAGAAAAAATACAGCAATGGGTAAAGGAGATCGATACATTAAAGGAGAAAGCCGCTCAGGCAAAGGGCGAAATGAAGACAGAACTTCAAAACCAGGTGAATGAATTGAGGGCAAAGGAATCGGCTGCCCGGGAAAAACTGCGTGCATCTGTGAGCGCTAGTGAAGATGCATGGAAGGAGCTTAAACAGGGTGTCGAGAAGTCCTTTTCCGAGCTGAACAGTGCTATACAAAGGGCGCGTGAAAAGCTGAAACAGAAGCAGTAAAGCGACATGACACAGATTCATAGGCTGATATTTCTATGAGGAAGCTGTAGTGTTCTTATCGCCACAGTCATGATATTGGAGGTTAGGAATGAAATTTAATCTGAAAGCCCTTCCATTAACTACAGGTATTTTATGGGCCCTGGCAATGTTTTTAACTGGAGTTGCAAATCTCATCTGGCCAGGATATGGCGATACTTTTTTACAGGTCATGGCGTCTGTCTATCCCGGATATCATGCAGAACACTCTATCGGTAGCATTCTCATCGGAACACTGTATGCGCTTATCGATGGCCTTGCAGGCGGCCTTGTTTTTGGCTGGGTTTACAACCTCTTGGCGGGTAAAACAGTATCATATCGCTAATGGAACGAACCACACGGATGTATTCGAAAGGAGGGATTAGCAATGATGGAAAGAATAGAGAAATTATTGGGAGATGAAGCACAGTCGCTGCTGCAGCACACCTGTACTGGCATATCCAAGGATAACCTGCATCTTCCTGGGCCGGACTTTATCGAGCGGGTCCTCATGACGTCTGATCGTGAAATTGCCGTATTGAGGAACCTGAGATGGATGTTCAATACGGGACGGCTAGCAGGGCTTGGATATCTCTCCATACTTCCGGTCGATCAGGGAATCGAACATTCCGGAGCGTCGGCATTTTCACCTAATCCTGAATATTTTGATCCAGGTAAGATTGTTGAACTTGCCCTGGAGGGAGGATGCAATGCGGTAGCTTCCACAGTAGGTGTCCTCGGGGCCGTTGCGCGAACGTACGCCCATCGCATACCTTTTATCGTCAAGGTAAATCACAATGAAATCCTTTCTTACCCGAACTCATATGACCAGGTAGTTTTCACGAGCGTGGAGAGGGCATTCGACATGGGGGCAGTCGGCATCGGGGCGACAATCTATTTCGGGTCGCAGGAATCAAGGAGGCAACTCATAGAAATTTCCGAGATGTTTCAAAGGGCCCATGAACTCGGCATGTTTACAGTGCTCTGGTGTTACCTCCGGAACGCTGAATTCAAGAAAGACAAAAATTATCAGGTGGCCGCTGATCTTACCGGTCAGGCCAACCACCTCGGTGTTACCATTCAGGCCGACATTGTCAAGCAGAAACAGCCGGAATGCAACGGAGGATATAGGGCAATTAAGTTTGGAAAAACTGATGACAGGGTCTATACGGAACTGGCACCTGACCATCCCATTGAGTGGACACGCTGGCAGGTGGTTAATTGTTATATGGGTCGAACAGGATTGATCAACTCAGGTGGGGCATCGGTCGGGAAGGACGATCTGGCGCAGGCAGTGCGCACAGCTGTTATTAACAAGAGGGCGGGTGGTATGGGACTTATCACAGGAAGGAAGTCATTCCAGAAACCTATGAAACAGGGAATAGAACTGCTCAATGCGGTCCAGGATGTCTATAGCAGCAAGGACATCACGATTGCCTGATTTGATTAAAGGGTGAAACAATTTTTGCACTGTAAACAATTTTTGCAGAAGAACAAAGCTCATAGTATTGGATACATTCGAGTTTGGAATTTTTTAAATATCACTTCATTGAGGGTTATTTTGTTGCATCCCTTGTAAAAAGTATGATTATGTAACTTATTGATTATTGTGGAATTTATTTCCTTGATAGTTGGCATGAGTGTTGTTTATTATTAAGCAGGATGTTTATGTTAAACATAAAAGGGAGGAAACACTATGAAAAGCTTTCTGTTAGCAGTAACTATACTTTTATCTTTGTTCTTCGTCGCGTCATGCAGCAAGGAGAAACCTGAAGAGGCAAAAACAGATATCACGTCAGAAGAAGTTAAAAAGGAGGTAGGAGAAGCTGTTGAAACAACCGGCGTATACCTGGATCAGAAGAAAGACGAATACATAAGACAGGCAGAAGTCAAGATGGAGGAACTGGGGAAGAAAACTGCGGAGCTTGAAAACCGGCTTGAAAAGGAAACAGCCGAGATGAAGGAAAGGCACAAAGAAGAAATACTGGGACTGAAGAAGAAACAGGAGGAATTACAGAAAAAGATCAATGAGCTCAAATCTTCGAGTGCGAAGGCATGGGAGGAATTCAAAACCGGGATTGATGCAGCGCTTGATGACCTTGAAAAGTCTTATGAAAAGGCACTTTCTCATTTTGAAAAATAAAGATGTTCCATGGATATTCCAACTAAAGACGATATAAAGGCATTGATAAAGCAGCAGAAGGGGGACTGCGTATCGGTTTTCATGCCAACCCACCGTGCCGGGAGAGAGGTACAGCAAAATCCGGTCCGTCTCAAGAATCTGCTTCGGGAAGCTGGGAAACGACTGACCGGACTCGGTTATCGTTCCCCAGAAGCTGAAGAATTCTTGAAACCCGCACAGAATCTCCTGTTTGATTCACTCTTCTGGAGTTATCAGGGAGACGGGTTGGCACTGTTTTTCTCTGAAGACATGTTCAGATATTACCGTCTCCCTCTCACGTTCAAGGAATTAGTGGTAGTGACCGACCGTTTTCATATCAAGCCTCTCCTTTCATTCTTTACGGGAAACGGGAAGTTTCTCGTCCTTGCACTTAGTCAGAATGATGTCAGATTGTTTCAGGGAAGCCGCTACAGTATCAGTGAGGTTGATATGAGCGGTACCGGTATTCCCAAAAATATATCTGAAGCGCTCAAATATGATGACCCTCAAAAACAGTTACAATTCCATACAGGGACTTCTGGAGCAAGCGGTGAAAGGGCAGCAATGTTCCACGGGCATGGAGTCGGTACCGATGATGCAAAAGACAATATCAGACGGTTTTTTATCCAGATTGACCATGGATTGCATGCGCTTCTCAAAGACCAGCAAGTACCCCTTGTGCTGGCAGGGGTTGAATTTCTTCATCCCATTTACAAAGAAGTAACTACTTACCCTCATCTCACTACTGAAGGAATCACTGGCAATCCAGCTGATCTGACCTTTGAAGAATTGCATAACCGTGCGTGGAGCATCGTGGAACCTCTGTTTCTCAAGGCGCAGACAGAAGCAATCGGCCTGTTTAAACAACTTGCGAAGACCGAGAGGGCTTCTCACGATGTAGGGGTGGTTATTCCGGCAGCTTACTTTGGAAGGGTCGAATCTCTCTTTGTCCCTGTCGGAACGCACCAATGGGGATACTTTGACCCGGATGCAAACAAACTCTATCTGCACGAACATGCTGAACCATATAGCGAGGACCTCCTGGACTTCGCTGCAATCCAGACGTATCTGCACGGTGGCACTGTCTATGCTATTGAACCGGAAAACATGCCAGATAACGTGCCAATAGCCGCCGTGTTCAGGTATTGATCAAGTCATCAGTTCAAGAGCTTGTGCCCTGTCTGCTAAATAACTTTACCACTTTGTCATTGTGAGCGAAGTGAGAAATCTCGTTATGAGATTGCTTCGGGACCCAGTCCCTCGCAATGACAGTGTAAATAAGTGTTACCGACAGGACACGAGCTCTTCACAAGACCTGCACGTACCGATGCAGTAAAAAAAATTACTACAAGCATATTACTATATAAACAGGCTTAATTGAGGACTTTATGAAGGAATACAAAGACGAAAAACATATGAAGCATGACACTCTCAAGAAGCCGTGGAGTCTGCAATGGAAATCAGTCGCCGAAAGACTCGGAGTTAATCCCGATGAAGGACTGGATTCAGGAGAAGTGAAAAAGAGACTCAGAAGATACGGGCCAAACCGTTTAAGGGAGATGGAGAGGAAGAGTGCGCTGGCTATACTCATTTCACAATTCAAGAGTCTCGTGATCATCATCCTGCTGGCTGCATCTGCTGTTTCATTTGCCTTTGGTAGGTGGATTGAAGCTATCGCTATTTCCGTGGCTGTCGTTATCAACGGAGCTATCGGGTTTTTTACCGAGATTAAGGCGGTCCGCATGATGGAAGCACTGAGAGAATTATCTAAAGTAAGCACAAAAGTTCTTCGTAAGGGCAGCATAGATGAGATACCTGCCGAAAAAATTGTCCCGGGAGATGTTGTAGTCGCAGAAGCCGGGGACATTGTTACTGCAGATATCCGTCTCGTAGAGGCTTCAAGGCTTCAGGTTGAAGAGTCCTCCCTCACAGGCGAATCGGTTCCGCTAGGGAAAAGCGTCGACGAAATAGATGCAGACGCCCCCCTGGCAGAAAGGAAAAACATGCTCTTCAAGGGGACGACCATTACCCGCGGGTCATGTAAGGGAATAGTTGTGGCTACAGGGATGAATACCGAGCTCGGCCGTATTTCCTCACTTGTAGAAGAGGCAGAGGAGGAGATTACCCCTCTTGAGAAACGCCTCAACCGGTTAGGACACAGGCTTTTGTGGATGACCTTTGGGATTGCATCAATAGTCGCGATTGCCGGTATCGTTGCGGGCAAGGAACTTTTACTCATGGTCGAGACTTCCATCGCTCTTGCAGTGGCCGCAATCCCTGAAGGACTGCCGGTCGTAGCCACTATAGCTCTCGCCAAAGGCATGTGGCGTATGGCGCGCCGCAATGCACTTGTCAATCGCCTTTCGTCTGTGGAGACACTCGGTGCGACGAACATTATTTTTACTGACAAGACAGGCACGCTAACAGAGAACAAGATGACCGTTGCACGAGTGATGCTTGATGAATCCGATATACATCTGGATGGTAGTATTTTTCGACATGAGGGGCAAGACGTTGATCCAGCAAAGGACGAACCTTTGAAGAAGACCCTTGAGACAGCTGTGCTCTGTAACAACGCGTCTATGAAAGACGGGAGTCCGGATTCAGGAGAGGGGGTTACGGGTGACCCGCTGGAAATCGCACTTCTCATAGCAGGTGACAAAGCAGGAATACGGCGGGATCAGTTGCTCGAAAGGTTTCCGGAAGTGCGCGAGGTTGCTTTCGACCCCGAGACAAAGATGATGGCTACCGTTCATGAAAAGGAAAGGGGGTTTCGTATTGCCGTTAAAGGAGCGCCTGAAGCTGTACTGGAAGCAAGCACGAAATTCCTTTCAGGAGAAGACAACCGGGAAATGAAAGAAAAAGACCGTGAGAGATGGCTTGAAGCCAATAAAAGGCTGGCTGAAGACGGCCTTCGTGTTCTTGCACTTGCAGAAAAGTCAGCTGACAGCAGTGACAGTGATCCTTATGAGGGACTGACATTCCTCAGCATGATAGGAATGCTTGATCCCCCGCGAGAGGAAGTGCGCGAGTCCATCAATGCATGCTTGGATGCAGGGATAAGGGTAATCATGGTTACAGGCGATCAGTCTGCAACAGCAAAAAATGTGGGACTCTCACTCGGCCTGATCGGTAAAGATTCGGACGATCTTATCATGCAGGGTAAAGATGTGAGTACCCCGGAAGAACTAACAGATGAGCAGCGCAGGCATCTCCTTCGGACTCAGATTTTCGCACGGGTGAGTCCAGAACAAAAGCTCGACCTTATCAAACTCTATCAGGAAAACAATGCAATCGTAGCAATGACGGGTGACGGTGTCAATGATGCACCTGCGCTCAAAAAAGCGGATATTGGAGTCGCGATGGGAAAGAGAGGTACGCAGGTGGCACGAGAGGCTGCTGACATGGTGCTCAAAGACGACGCATTCTCGACAATCGTTGAGGCCATCGAACACGGGAGGGTCATTTTTGAAAATATAAGGAAATTTGTCGTGTATATCCTTTCTTGCCATGTTGCAGAGATCGTTGCCGTTTCTGTTGCATCACTGATCAACGCACCTCTGCCCATTCTCCCCCTCCAGATACTCTTTCTGAACCTGGTCACTGACGTGTTCCCGGCACTCGCACTCGGTATTGGTGAAGGAAGCCCCACGGTTATGAAGAGATCACCACGTGACCCGAACGAGGCGATTCTGACCAGACACCACTGGCTTGCTATAGCCGGATATGGCTTTATGATGGCCCCGGCTGTTCTCGGATCCCTTTTCCTTGCTCTCACATGGTTGAAAACAGGCGTGTCTGAGGCGGTGACTATTTCTTACCTTACGCTCGGCTTCGCCTCTCTTTTACATGTCTTCAATATGCGTGATAGAGAATCGAATATGGTACGGAACGATGTCACCAGGAACCCCTACGTCTGGGGGGCTGTAGCCCTTGGAACGGTGCTGCTCATTTCGACTATTTATTTGCCCGTCCTTTCGGGAGTACTGCGTACTGTGAACCCGGGACTAGGAGGCTGGGGCGTTATTGTCGTGATGAGCCTCTTCCCCCTGCTGTTTGGACAGGTCATAAAAGTAGTCTTCCAAGCAAAAAATAAGTGAATGCAGATACTATCGGCAAAAGGGTGAAACAATTTTTGCACTGGAAACAAATTTTGCACTGAAATAACCTTATTTATTTAAGGCATTCCCAGATTAATTTTTCGAATTGTTTCACTTTGGGCTTATTTTTGTTGCATCCCTTTAAAAATTCTATACCCAGGTAACATGCTGATTTTCATGCAGAATATACCATTGAAAATTGGCATGCTTGTTGTTTAATTATTTCTTGTTATGATACTTGTTATGATATGATTTGCGGAACAGAAAGAACATAATCTTAAATCAATACTGCGTTCAATGATTGCTATGTTCAAAGACAGAAAGGATGCCGGGCTTCAGCTCGCTGAAAAGCTTACATACCTGAGAGGCCTCACCGGCATATTCGTTTTGGCACTGCCCCGTGGCGGTGTTGTTACGGGGTATGAAATTGCCCGTGCCATTGACGCACCTCTTGATGTCCTTATAGTGAGAAAAATAGGATTTCCATGGCAGCCGGAACTTGCCATAGGCGCGGTCTCGGAAACGGGTACGGTAATATTAAACGAGCATATTATCTCCAGTGGAAACGTCTCAAAGGAATACGTTGAGGAAGAAATATCTGCGCAAAAAAGGGAGATAGATCGCAGGATAGGATTATACAGGGGAGGCAGACGGATTGAGTTTGAACGGGCTAATAGAAAGACGGTTATCCTGGTCGATGATGGCATAGCCACCGGAGCTACAATGAAAACTACAATCGAGACTCTGAAAAAGGAAAATATAGACAAACTGATTGTAGCTGTTCCTGTCGCTCCGGTCGAGACTGCCGAAGGGATCAGGGCGCTGGCCGATGAGTTCGTCTGCCTTCATACACCATTGCATTTTACGGCTGTTGGAAACTATTATCGGGATTTTACACAGGTCACCGATGAAGAAGTGGCAAAAATACTGAGAGATCCACAGGTCCGGAAAGGGGAGAAATGTGGTTGATGGAAAAGTCAATAAGGACAGCTTGAACTAAATACTGTTTCACTATTGTAATATTGCAGGGCTGTTTGCTATATGAAGACAGTCAAACTGGGCAGAACAGGAATCCAAGTCTCTCAATTGGGCATAGGGACAGGAACTGCGCATCCTTCAGGTCAGTTTGCGCAGTCACTCATGAGCGAAAAGGATCTGGCAGAGTTACTTCTTTTTGCTTTTGATAAAGGCATAACGTTCTGGGACACGGCATTCCAATACAGGACTTATCCACACATCAAACGAGCACTAAAACATATAAACCGCTCTGATATTATATTGGCGACAAAAGTAGTAACGTACAACGCAAAGGACACGCAGCGTGATTTTTATATCTCCCTCCGGGATTTAGATAGCGAGTACATAGATATTTGCCTGCTCCATGGCGTCCGGACAAAGAGAGAATTCCTGAGAAGATCAGGTGCGTTGGAAGAATTACTGAAACTGAAACGGGAAGGAAAGATTCGTGCTGTCGGGGTATCAACTCATGGCTTAAGCGCCTTGCAATTTATATTGCATATTCAGGAAATCGATGTTGTCTGGGCACGAATCAACAATGCGGGATTATATATGGATACCAGAAAACTCCCGATCTATGACAGGCTTGCAGCTGTCCCCTGTCTTAAGCAGTGTGTAAAATTTCTTCCTGCTGCGGTAAAAAAAGCGATATCCCCGCTCCCTGAAAAACAGGTCTTATCTAAAAATGAACGCTTATTGGTCGAGGATACATTAACAAAAATACATGCCCAGTCAAAGGGAGTTGTCGGAATGAAAGTATTAGTAGAAGGTTACTTAAGTCAAGATTTGAGAAATGCTATTGGATATGTCAAAGAGCTTTCGTTTGTTGACGCGTTTATTGTCGGTATGATGAATGAAAAAGAGGTTGAGATGAATTGCAATATAATGTCCCGCAATAAACAATAAAGCGCTGTATATCTATCGCGAAACATCCTGCTGACAATTATTGGTTTTGATACTCATCTCAAATCATATCTCTCATAGATTCAATATTTCCATTGACAGGGTAGTACCTCTTCGTATAAGATGAGTGAGCGCTCACTCAATAAATGCTATATCTTGAGCGATAGAAAGGCTTTTATGCTGAGATCGGGGGAAAAAGCAGTTGACAAACGTAGAATCATTCTTGAAGCTGCACTGAAGACCTTCGTAAAACGGGGTTATTCTGAAACGAGGGTTTCGGAGATAGCTGCTGAGGCCGGGGTAGCTGAAGGCACGCTCTATAATTATTTCAAGAGTAAAGAAGATTTGCTCCTCGCCCTCTTTGATGAAAAATGGGGAGGGATTATTGATGATATCAGAAAAAAGATCAGCCGGCTTGATGACCCGAATAAGAAATTAAAGGTCATGTTCTCTCTCGTAGTCAGGATGTTCAGAAAGGACCGCCATTTAGCCGAGATATTCCTTATTGATGTAAAGCAGAGCAGCATTTTCCTGAAAAATTACCCCGTGAACCGGATTGTTGAGTTTATTGATCTCATTGAGAAATTCCTTGAAGAAGGGAAAAGAAAAGGCATCTATCGCAAGGACTTAGATACACACGTGACAAAGATGATCATCTTTGGAGCTGCTCAGGGTATCCTGTTAAGCTGGGTATTAAGTGAGTCTGCTGCAGTGAGAAAAAAGACATTTCAATTTTCCCTCTATCGCGCAGCAAAGACGCTGAGAGATGTGTTTAAGACCGGGCTTGTGGGTAAGAAATAGCTCAACATTACAGAAACGGGAGAGCATATATGAAAAGCAACAATCTTTTAATAGATACAGGGAGGGTTCATGAGAAAAAGGGACGGTTTTCATAATGTAAGAAGATGTTTTATTGTTGTCTCACTTATTGTTACTGTTTTATCTCTTCTCGCACTTGCAAGCACTGATGTTTATGCTACAGAATATGGTGGCTGTGCTTATCCAAATGGTGCCGAAGACTTCATGGCAGGTGCTGTTCCACCACCGGGAACCTACTTCTTGAACTATTTAACATTCTATTCGGCTAATGATTTCAACGATAGTAATGGAGACTCCTTGTTCCCGAACTTTGACTTGAATGTAACAGGAAATACATTACGTCTCGTTCACGTAACAGACAAAAAGGTATTCGGCGGATTCTGGGGCGTACATGCCTTACTTCCCATCTTGCATGTTTCTATTGAAACCCCTGCCGGTCGTGATAATAAAACAGGCATTGGTGACCTCATCATCAATCCTTTTATTCTTTCCTGGCATTTCAAGAACTGGCATCTGGCAACGGGAATTGATATCTATATCCCGATAGGCAGTTACGATAAAGACGATCTTGCAAACACGGGAAGGAACTACTGGACATTTGAACCAGCCTTTGGCGTTACATATCTGAGCGATAGTGGGTTTGATGTGTCTGCCAAGTTCATGTATGACTTTAATACCGAAAACCCGGACACTGATTATAAATCCGGACAGGAATTCCATTTCGACTATACCGTTGGAAAACACTTCAAAGACATAGCTATAGGTATCGGTGGCTTTTATTATAAGCAGGTTACGAGCGACAAAGTGAATGGTGAAAAAGTCGGTGATGGATTGAAAGGCCAGGCATTTTCCATTGGACCCGTGTTTAAATATGGTTATAAGAAAATGAGTTTTACTTTAAAATATTATAAAGAGTTGGAAGTTGAAAATAGGGCAGAAGGTGGCACCTTCTGGTTTAAATTTGTTTACGCTTTTTAAAAAATCATTTACTTGATACGTTAATCTACGAAATGCCTTTATTATGGTGAAGCAGGCTGTTGATTACAGAGAGAGAAGAGCATCAGAAGTTTATCGAATGTTCTCCTCTATTGCTCACCGTTATGATCTCCTCAACCATATTCTGAGCTTTGGACTTGATAAGGGCTGGCGACTCAGAGTTGCTTCTGAGACAAGAAAGACTGATTGTCAGAAGATTCTTGATGTATGCACCGGCACCGGGGATATGGCCATTGAACTCTGTCAGCAATGGAAAGGACAGGTACGCATTGAAGCAATAGATTTTTCACGGGAGCTCATTGAGATAGGGAGGGAAAAAGTCAAGAAAGCTGGATTGAACGGTACAATATCCTTCAAGGAATCAAATGCTGAGGACCTTCCTTATAAAGATGACCTGTTCGATGTTACTACGATAACGTTTGGATTAAGAAATATCATGAATAGGATACAGGCATTGAAGGAGTTTTACCGGGTGACAAAACCAGGGGGTCTCCTTATTTGTCTCGAATTCTGTCAGCCAACTCACAAGACGTTCAGACACCTGTATTCCTTCTATCTCATGAAACTTGTGCCACTGATAGCAGGTGTTTTACGTTCGGATACTGATGCCTACCGATATTTAGGGATGACAATTAAGGACTTCCCACCCCCAGGAAAACTCGTGCAGCTCATGGAATCCGCTGCATGGAAAGATGTTTCATATTATTCATTAGCTCGTGGTATAGTAGCAATATACCAGGGATGGAAAAGGTAAAGGGGTAAATCGGTGTAACTGGGAAAAGAGAAATGGAGAAATTACAAATATCAGAATCCAAATTTCAAATTCTTATTGCTTATGTATTTTACTCAAATCCTCGGATCTTCACGATTATTATCTTTTTATTCCCCCCCGCCAGATGGAGCGTCACCGCTTGGAAGACGAGTATTCTCGACCGAGGTATTAAGTTTTATAACGACCTTTACCTTTCCATCCTCTTTAAGCCAGTAATAGACATCGAGAATATCACTAATGCCATAGACAAAAGGTCTGTATAACGGTTTAACCTCATAGCCGATAGGTTCACCATCATGGCTGAAAATTGTGCTCAGTTGGTATTTCCAGAACGAATTGTGAAAACTGACGAACTGCCCTGCTTCTTTCAATGCCTCTTGAGCCTGAATACCTTTCTTGACTTTATAGTCGAATGAAGGTGCAAAGGGTTCGAAATAGTACTCATCTCCCTCGTAATCAAGAATAGCAACGGTCTCCAGATCATCTGAATAGTTAGCACCGTATAATACCAAAGTAAAAACGCCCGATATATCTGAGGGGTTTGCAGATTCTGTTTTTAGAGGTCTTTTGAGAGCAAAAGAACTGCTCGCTGTAACAAAGAGCAAGACGCTCAGTACCAGGATAAAGTTTATAGGAGTTCTCATGGCATGTCCTCCTTGGAATATTGCACGATCAACTCTATTATAACAGTTTGACTATGATATTATAATCTGCCATGCCAATAAAACTCATATTGTTTGACCTCGATGGTACACTGGTTGACACGAGAAAAGATATTACAAACGCTCTGAACTATGCCTTAAGACACCATGGAATGCAGGGACTGACAGTACAGGAAACCGTAAGCATGGTTGGAGAAGGTATCACAAGGCTCATAGAAAAAATACTCGGAGATGAAAAACTCCACATGAGAGACGAGGTAATCAAGATGTTTATCGAATATTATACTGAACACCTTGCCGATTATTCACGTGAGTACCCTTATGTGAGAGAGACTCTGGAGAAACTGAGCGGTTATAAAAAGGCCGTCCTATCAAATAAACGCGAGTCTCTATCTGGAGAGCTTTTAAAGAAACTGGACCTGTCCAAGTACTTCAATCTTGTTGCCGGAAGTGATACGACCTCTGAGAAAAAACCTTCTCCTGTCCCAATTTTTTATATCATGAGTAAACTCAATACCACGCCTCATGAATCAATGATAGTTGGTGACACGAGTTATGACATCGAAGCCGGGAAAAAGGCAGGCATAAAAACAGTTGCTGTTACATACGGCTATCGAGAGAGAAAACATCTCCAGGATGCCGACTATATAATAGACAGCCTGAAAGAGCTTGCTGATTTGATCTCAAGGTGAGACCCAGGAATGACAACGTAGCTGCAATGAATTTTTATTTGAAATCAATATCTTGAAAGAGAATTCGGTACTCATGAGTGCTATAGTTTTATAATAAAAAAGGGGAAGAACAGGTAGAAGGAGGGTCTCCACAAGAAAGTGGCAAAGTGGAGGCAAATGATCCTGTTCTCACCCCTCTTTATTTTTATTATACCTCATACATAATTCTTCAGTCTAACCCGTATTGGCATCTTAGTATGTTCTTAAGGTAAAAATGAAATTTCCCGTCATAGCACTTTCCGTGCCGGTTACATTTTAGATGATTCAATGTGTTTTCTTGACATACATTTTATTGAGTACTTATAATTCTACTTTAGCCTTATTACGGATTATTTTCATATAAGTTATGCGCCTGTAGCTCAGCCGGATAGAGCAACTGCCTTCTAAGCAGTGGGTCAGGGGTTCGAATCCCTTCAGGCGCGCCAGATTTAATGTGAAACGGCAGTTCTGAATCGGGCAGGTTAACCTCCAGATAGATTTAGTTTTTTGATTTACTGTAAACTATTTACTAATTACAATTTAATGAGTACTGTTGTCCCATGGTGAGTGTAGCTCAACCGGTTAGAGCACTGGACTGTGGCTCCAGTTGTTGGGGGTTCAAGTCCCCTCACTCACCCCAACCAAATTCTTCCGGAAGAATTTGGTGCTTATTGAGACTATTACTTGTAACATTGCATTTCTAATTTTATAATTTTAATAGTGCGCCTGTAGCTCAGTGGATTAGAGCATCGGCCTCCGGAGCCGAGTGTCGGAGGTTCGAATCCTCTCAGGCGCGCCAGATTTTTAGATAATTGCCGAAGATAATATTTAGTATCTGGCGATAGATTTACAATTTGAGTTTGCTGTAAAATATTTTTTTGCGTGCTGTTTTCTGCTTACTTTTTTGTTTTTGCGTGGGCCGTTAGCTCAGCTGGTAGAGCAGCTGACTCTTAATCAGCGGGTCGTAGGTTCGAATCCTACACGGCTCACCAATAAAATCAAGGGGCTAGGAGATTTCTCCAGCGGGAAGCCCTGTATAAAGGGAACGGGAATCCCCGTTCACATAATACTCGATCTTCTTGCAGCAGGAGAAACGTTTGACGGTATCAAAAAGGCGTATCCGAATATTACTGAGGAAGATATCAGGGCATGTCTCAATTATGCTGCGATCCTTGCCGATGAAGAAGCAGGGGTTACGGTGTGAGGATATTTGCCAATGAAAACCTCTTTGAGCCTATTATAGACTATTTGAAAAATCTCGGACACGATGTATAACATGCTTGAAAGACAAAACAATAAGTTCAATTAGTAAAGAATGTCCCCTAATCCGAGCCTCTAAGCTTAACTTGGAATTCTTTTAATAATTTTTCTGCCTTCTTTTCTCCAAATTGTTGAACCATTTCATCCCATAAGGGGGAATTTCGAATTTGTTTTTGATATTCTTTTGTCATTTTTTCCAATTGATCAGGAGGTATTGGCCCGACAGGTGTAATACAATGAAGGCCTTCTTTATTTATCTATCCATGAATCCATAGGAATAGCTTGTTGTTGTCCTGACATACAGCATCTCTTATATTTTTTACCACTTCCACAGGGGCAAAATTCATTTCTTCTAATTTTGTTTTTCATATTTTCAGGCATAACGCGATGGCTGACCAGTGGCGGCAACCAGCTCTGCAAAACACGCCGAGCTTATTCGCTATCTTGTCGAGCCAGTTGTAAATAATATGTTGCTTATTTTGGCAACGTTATGTTGCCTTTATTCTCTTGAGCCGTTTGTGAGCCCTTTCTTAGCCGTTCTCCTTACCAATTATGTATTCTATTCCCCTCCCAGTACAAAATATCTTCCATGATAGGAGATCGGAGCATAAGAAGGGACAATCTTTATAATGAGAATGTCTTTGCCCTTCTTGTTTTCAGCAATGACCTTGGGGATTACGCCGAGAATATCTCTTATTTTGTTCGGCACATCTTCAAGATGTTTTCTGGCATTTCCCACGCCGACCGGCTTGCCCTTATCATCGATTCCGATTATCAATTTTCCTTATAGCACCTCATTTCACAGAGGCGGCTTTCACCTGCGACTGAGCACATCCGATATATGATGAAAAATGATTAATACTATCTGTAACAATATATCATCTTGCATTATGATTTTTAGTAATAATACGTGAAGTGCCTCCTATTTCCATCCACAAAAAATGATAAGTATTTTTCCTTGACAAATAGTGTCTTATTTAAGCATATTGCTTTCTGTGAAATTAAGAATAGAACGTATTCCCCTACTTATTTTGATGTCATAAGGATAAACTTTGCTATTTGCAAAATTATCGGGCACATACTAATAACGAGTATTAAGACATGAATTGGAAGGGTAATGGAAACTACAGTCCCCGTAGAAGCAATCGAAAGAAAAAATCTTCTTATTCGTAGTCAGAAAGTTATGCTTGATGCTGATCTTGCTGAGCTTTACGGAGTTACGGTTAAAAGGCTTAATGAACAGGTAAAACGCAACCCAAAGCGTTTTCCCCAAGATTTCATGTTTCAAATGACAAAGGAGGAGTTTGAGTCTTTAAGGTCGCATTTTTCGACCTTAAAGCAAGGTCGAGGAAGGCATCGAAAGTATCTTCCATATGCCTTCACTGAACAGGGCGTAGCCATGCTCTCTAGTGTATTAAACAGCGAAAGGGCAATTGAGGTGAATGTCCAGATCATGCGGGCCTTCGTAAAGCTGAGGGAGATGCTTGCCTCAAATAAAGAGCTTGCTCGAAAACTTGATGTGCTTGAAAAGAAATATAACTCCCATTTCAAGATAGTTTTTGACGCTATTCGACAATTGATGGAGCCTCCGCAGCTTTTCTTTACAATTTACGTCCTTTAGCTCTGATTCTTGCAAAACTAACATATTTTCGGCTATATTACCCCATCCTCCATAAAGGAGGAAGAGAATTTTGGAAAAGATTTCAGGGGAAAAACTTTAAGCCTGTTCTTGTAAAGGGAACGGGCTTTTTTGGTTGACTGTATTAAAAAACCTTGATGGTTCGGAGAGGTTTATCCAAAAAGTATATGCTCAAAAAAAAACATTGTTTTTGTTAGAGGAAATAGTAAGTCAAATAACTGAACTGCCAAGGAGGTAAAATATGAACAGTAAAATTTGTGATGCAATATCAAACAAAAATATTATTGAATTTTATTATGAAGGTGGGGTCAGATCTGTAGAACCACATTGTTCTGGTATACACAAGAATACAGGCAAGGAAGTTCTTTGTGGTTTTCAAACTGAAGGCTTTAGTCGTTCAGGTGGTTTGCCGAGCTGGAGATTTTTGTAGATAAGATATCAAATTTGTTGGTTAAAAATGAACATTTTACTGAACCGAGACCTCTCTACAATCCTAATGACAAAAGAATGTCAACTATTTTTTGCAACATATGAGAATTTTTGTTGATTAATAATGCAAACACTAAAAATATTCTTTAATAGTTACAGAGATTTTGAATTAGTAAATATCAAACCTCTCATGGGGCTTTGCGGGCTTTATTTCATTTTTCTTAAAGAGACTGAAATATCGTATCCCTTTGGAAAGTCGAGGCTGATATATATCGGGATGAGCGAGAAAAAGACCAACAGTATTGGTAAAAGGCTTTCAGGGCATTATGATGGTACATCTGGAAATGAAGGGCTACTCAACTATAGAAAAATTGAAGGTTTGTATTTCACATATCTTAACTTTGAAATGTTAAAGTGTATATGGAGTTACAGGATAGAAGATTTAGAAAGCTATTTTATCCTTGATTTCTTGGATAAATACGGTATCTATCCTATTTGTAATAACAAGAGCGGCTTTGAGATAAAAAAATATGATATACCGATAACCCTTGAAATAGATTGGAAGTATTTTGAAAAGGGAAGAGACAAATGACTGGCGAAATCAAGAGCGGTCATAAAATATTAGATGACTTTTTCTACAAAATAGATAAGATAGAAGGAGTCGATGGAGAAGTAGCCCTCTTACTGAAAAGTCTATATCAACAAGGTAAATTAACCCACACAAACCTTTCTAATGAACTTTTGAAAATCAGAGAAATGAAACTACATGGTAAAAATTAAGGGCATAGAATTAACAGGATTTAGGGGTGTAAAAAAGACCCTGAAGGTCACGCTTGATTCTTCGACATCCTTACTTTTGTATGGTGATAATGGGACAGGGAAAAGCTCTATCTCGGATGCCTTCGAATGGTTTTACAAAGATAAAGTTGAGCATCTTTCAGGGGAGGAAATAGGAAGAAAAGGCATAGATGCTTTAAGAAACATATTCATGGAGAATAATGAAGATGCTACCGTAGATCTCAAGTTATCAGATTCAGGATATGATTCAAAGAAGAAACTATATTACAAGAAATCTAAGCTAACATCTGAACATTCTAACTTATCAGAAGAATTCAATAATTATCTTGCCAACTCCCTTAATGAAAACTTGCTTCTGAGATATAAAGATTTACTTAGATTTATTGTTTTTACTAAAGGCGAAAGGCTTAAAGAAATATCTCACATCATTGGTTTTTCTGAAGTTACTAAGATGAAAGAGGTGCTAAAGAAAGCCTCAAATGAGCTGAAAACTCAGAATAAAAGCAAGAATTATGATAGCCTCATTAGCACTAAACAGGCTCTTATTATTGAACAAATAGGACAGAACATAATTGATGATGTCCAATATTTTGATGCAATCAAAAAACTGGTTGCCCCGCTTAAACTTCCAGTAGAAGTGAAAGATGATCAAAGCATTGAAACCATTCTTGAATTTATTAAGAAGTCAGAAGACACAGGGGCAATTCTTGCTCAAGCATCTTATGAGAAAATCATAGAGGGACTCAAGCAATTTAGAATCTTCTTGCAAAGTATTCTTCCCTCATATGAAAGCTATTATAAGAAATTTCAAGATATCGCAAAAGACACAGAGAAGTTCAAAGCAATAAGTTTAGGGGGATTATTGTCTGAGGGACTCTCAATCCTTGAAAGGCGGGTCTTTGAAGACGATAAATGCCCGTTATGTTTGCAGGATAAAAATAGGGACAATCTGATTGATGAGATTAGAAAGAGGATTGGAGAATTATCATCCTTTAAGAAAGAAAAAGAAGGTTTAGAGGAAGATCACAGAAGCACGCAAAAAATTATCCAGAATGCCTTGTCAGAAATAGATACAGTGCTAAAGGAAAAGTGCTTGTCCTTAGAGGAGAATAATACAATAAAAGGAGGAATCAGCAGTGTTAGGTCATCTGTTTTTGAAGCCTTAGATAGATTTAAGAAATACTCTGTGACGACATCCAAAGATATTTTAAAACCCAATGAATTTATCCAGATTGATGATTCAAAAATTCAGGAATGGGAGTCTGCTATCTCAGATAATATGAAAAAAATCTCTGCTGAAAGAGCGGCTGATCTAAGATTCACTATAACAAGTAAATTGTCATTGGTCAGGCAGGCACATAAAGAGATTAAATCGCTTAAAGAAGAGGCGAATATTTTATCTGAGCAGTATAGATCGATAGAGATTGTTTATCGTGAATTCGTTAAGAAACAAAAAGAAGGTCTCATATCATTCTTGACAGGAATATCCCGTGATATCAATGACCTATATTTATTCATGAATCCTTCTGAAAATATTGAAGAGATAGAACTTATCCCATTAGGGGAAGATGAAGATTTTGTTGGTATTACTATTCAGTTCAAGTTTCATGGGGAGGCCGTTTCTCCCCCTGACAAATATTTGAGCGAATCTCATCTGAATTGTTTGGGGATATGCCTCTTTCTGGCTTCCGTAAAAGCGTTTAATAGAATAAATAATTTCTTCATTCTTGATGATGTGATATCCAGTTTTGATATAAATCATCGTGCACGATTCGCAAGGCTCTTGGTAGAGAAGTTCAGTGATTATCAGATATTTCTTTTTACTCATGATAAAGATTGGTTTGAAATAGTCTCTAATATGGTTAGAGGAAAGAATTGGTTAATAAAGAGCCTGTATTGGGATCATGAAAACGGAGCAACAATTGAACCGGCGGCATTTACTCTTAAAGAAGAAATCGAAAGAGGAAAATAGGGGGCGCGTTTCAATATTCTACATTCCCATTAAATTCAGCTAATCACTAAAAGATAATGAGTAGTCTTATAAGATATCCCGACCCTTCCTCTCCCCTGCATATTGCCCTCACAATTTAACAAGAGTCTTAATTAAATAGAGTCACACAGGGAATCAATACAATTGAGGAAATCAACATGGTATATGACAGCCCTCCCCCGCCGATCCTTCCCCCCTCTGGACACCCCCCTTCCAGGCTCCCCCTCCAGTTAAGGAACTCCCAAAGGGTGGAAGAACCTCAAGGGTGAGGATGCTGCTCGTGTCCGTCCCTACACGGCCTCACTTAACTCATGTTACTACTCGCAATTTTATATATTTGTATTTTGCTCGTAGACATGAGTAAAGCTCGGTCATAATCTATCATATTCCATCCTCTCTCACACATTGCCTTCATAGACTCAGGCAAAGTGCATCCCTCTCCTTCCCGGAAGGGAAGGGTAAAATAATAACCAGGCTTGCACAGGCCGGCGTGGATCTTTACAAGATCGCGAAACTTCTTGGGCATAACGATATCTCAACAACCCAGCGGTATGCGCATCATTGTCCGGAAAGTTTACGGAGCAGTGTGGATATCCTGACAGAGTACTACAATTTTACTACAGTGAGGTCAAATGCCGAAGGGGAACCAGTCCATGCCTCAGCGTAAGCATATGATTTCTAAAGAAGAAGGCTGGTACCCCCTGCAGGAATCGAATCCCGAAGGCATTCGGGATTTAGGAAATCATTAGTCAATCCGTGAAGATTAAAGGCTGGTACCCCCTGCAGGAATCGAACCTGCGACACCAGGTTTAGGAAACCTGTGCTCTATCCTACTGAGCTAAGGGGGCACAAGGGTTGACTGAAATTATAACATGGAGACTGATGAAATCGTAACCGAAGTCTTAAAAGAGCAACAGGGAAGACGTCATATAGTACCCTAAGGTACTTTATTGCTCTTTTATAAACCTGCCGTTTTTATTAAAATCTATGGCAAGATCACACTTCTAGTATTGATATGAGAATGTAAATAATGGACGAAGACAGGATTGTAATTATAACAGGAGCTTCGAGCGGTATCGGAAAGGCAACTGCAAAAGCACTTGCCCGCAAAGGCTTCACTACTGTTTTAGCCGCGCGTAATTTGGAAAACCTGCAGAAGGTGGAAAAAGAGATAACTTCCGAAGGTGGGAATGCTTTCTCGATCTCTACTGACATAACAGTGAGGTGCCAGGTCAAGGATCTTGTCGATTCCACGCTTAAGCACTTTGGCAAGATAGACATCTTCATATGCAATGCTGGTATTTACTGGCGTTGTCCTGCCAAGGATCTTCCCATGGAAGATATTCAGCACGTTATGAACACAAATTTTTACGGGAGTCTTTTTTGCATTTATGAAGTCCTTCCGCACATGCTTTCCAGAAAAAATGGCCAGATAATTGTTGTTTCTTCTTTCGATGGGCTGAAGGGAATCCCTCCGGACTCAGCATATGTAGCGTCAAAATCCGCTGTGACAGGATTTGCAGAGGTGATGAGACAAGAGCTTAACAAATATGGCATAACCGTCACAACAATTTTCCCTTCCCGGGTAAATACCCCTATGACAGCAAATATTGAAGTCCCCTTCATATCCAGAAAAGTACCTCCCGAATATGTTGCCAAAAGAATAATAAAGTCGATTTATAAGAGAAAGAAAAATATCCTGGTACCCTATCTGGGCCCGAAGCTCCTCTACGTGACCAACTGCATCTCGCCAAACCTGGGAGATTTTCTCGTGAAATTGTTCCGCCTTGAAGGGAAAGACATTAAAAAATAACTATTGACCCGAAAACTGCAGTTAGAGGCACAGTCTCCTTTAAAGTCCATCTATGATAACCTCAACCTTTTCTGCACTTTGGGCACAGGTTACATGAAAAACGAATAAGAAAAGAAGCAGGAAGATACTCCTTACGTACATGGAATTTTTCCCCTGATGATTTTTTAGTTTGAAAGAATTATGGATGCCCCTATATAGAGCGTATTGATTCATTTTAAGAAGGATGGTCTTGTTTCAGAAAAATAGACGTCGCATTATTTCAGCATGCCTAATACTTTATTCACAGCATCGAGAGCGTTTTCAGCGCTCTTGACACCGTTGATGTCCCAGGTTCTGATACCGACAACGGGCTTTTTTATCTGTAGTGCGAAGGCAATTTCTGAAAGGGTGCCATATTCACCACCAACTGCTATGAGGGCATCTGCTGTCCGGGCGATAATAACATTTCTGCCTATACCTAATCCAGTGGCAATGGGAATATTAATATACCGGTTTGCATGACTCGAATTATCATGTGGAAGGATTCCGACAGTCAATCCACCTTCTGCCTGAGCACCTTTCGAGGCAGCCTCCATGACTCCTCCGAGGCCTCCGCACACGAGGATTGCTCCGCTTTTTGCGATGAGCCTCCCGATCTCTTCTGCTTCTGCAAGAAGAGCTTTTTCAGTTTTTCGTCCTCCTATGACTGCTATGATTTTTTTCATTTTTTGTCTTTCGTAACGAATAGTCCTTTCTCTGAGCAAAACAGAAGTGCTTGAACACTTTATTATAAGCTCGCAGGGATCTTCAACTTCTTCCCTTGACAGGTGTTCTTTGTTTCAAGCAGTTTTTCAATATCCCGGAGAATCTCTTGTCTGTTCTTACCCCAGCGGGGTGCGATGAGGATGTTGTCAGGTGCAGTAGCAAAAAGTCTCTGCAAGACTATCTGTGGAGAGAGCCTCTCTATGAATTTGGCAATAAACTCAAGAAACTCTCTATAGCCGAATGTGTGAAACGGCTTTTCACGATGAAGAATCTCAAGAGGTGTATTCTTTACAACCTGCAATTGGTGTATTTTGAGAAAATCAATTGGCAGGCATGATACCTCGTCTGCCATGGAGAGCATTTCTTCTTTCGTTTCCGTAGGGAAACCAACAATAACGTGCGCGCCGATAAAAATGCCTTTATTTTTTGTTATCCTGAGTGCCTCAAGAAATGTATTATAGTCGTGACCTCGATCGATAAACTGAAGGGACTTGTCATACATTGACTGCATGCCATATTCGATAAGAATAAAGTATTTTTCAGCCAGAGAGGCGAGCAAAGCGATCTTCTCTTTATCGACAGCATCAGGCCTTGTTCCGATGGCGAGTCCAACAACAGAGTGCTCGGATAGGGCTTCTCTATAGAGAAGCTCCAGTTCTTCGACAGGGGCATAGGTATTTGTAAACGGCTGGAAGTATACAAGGAACTTGTCAGCCTTGTATCTCTTTCTGATATATGCGATTCCCTTGTGTATCTGTTCCTGTAACGTGAGTGTCGGGGTGCAGGAATTTGGTCTGAAACTGTCATTATTACAATAAATACAGCCTGATGTCCCAATTGTACCGTCCCTGTTTGGACAAGTAAAACCAGCATCAACATTCACTTTGTAAACCGTAGTGCCGAATTGCTTTTTTATATACGAACCAAAAGAGTTATAGCGTCTCAGCATATCTCATTATTTATTGTTCCTGACTGTTCTGTCAATGTAAGGACTTCTTACCTTTCAAGAGTATTTCGCCGACTTCTTCCCAATTCTTTATGACAACAGCGCCCTCAGCTTCTTCGAAACTGAACGATTGAGGTTTGTATCCCTGTGCTGATGCGATAACCGGGTAACGTCCTATTATAGCTTTTATTTTCAATCCTTTTTTGCTTATCTCATCAAAGAGCTCCCCTTCTTTCCATGCTAAAACAGGCAGATCAACAAATCCGCTCTCCTTTAACCATGACTTGAGGACCTTTATTCCGAGCATGCCCGTCTTAAGAAACACAAGAGGGTGCTCTTGAGAAAGTTCTTTTATAACCTCCTGACTTCCCTGCTTCGGCTTTTGTGAGAATATTCCCTCGAATAAACTTCCCTCAATATCTACAAAAACCACCTTATCACCTTTTTTTAAGGAGAGGAGTAATCCCGTATCTTCATCGACCCCTGACTTTACAGATATCTTACACAGGCCGCTTTTCAGGGGTATGAATTGTCTGTAAGCAAACCCATCTCCCCCTGAAAGGCTTTTTCCGAGTGATTTTCCGTTCAAAAAGAATTCTACAAGCCTTCCACCTTGTGTAAAAAATCTTCCTCTTGTTTCAGCACAGAGCACGGTTTCTTCACCCCTGATAACGAGCATGTCATCAACAATTATATCTGGATATCCGGTTGTTGGAAAAAGAGAGAACGAGAGAAAGATGAGAAATATCACAAAATGTTGTAACATGAGCGACTATGTTAAGTTATGGTTGAACGGTTCTGATACTGAATAGTATACCTTCATCCTTTCTGCCAGTTCCCTGAGACGCTTTTCAACAAGGCAATTTATTGTGCCGTCCGGATATGAGCCATCAGCCTGTCTTTCTCCGACAGGAACACCTGTCAAAATTTCAATACCCTCGTCTATTGTTTTTGCATTATAAATATGAAATCGATCTTCCTGTATTGCCTTGACAACGTCTTCCCGCAACATCAGGTTTCTGACGTTTTGCGGAGGAATCATGACTCCCTGCGTACCTGTAAGCCCTTGGGCCTGACAGACATCAAAGAAACCCTCTATTTTTTGATTAACGCCCCCGATTGACTGAACCTCTCCCTTTTGATTTACTGAGCCGGTGACAGCAATATCTTGCCTGATTGGCGTGTTTGAAAGGCTCGAGAGGATTGCATAGAGTTCAGCAGAAGACGCACTGTCTCCTTCGACCCCTGAATATGATTGCTCAAAACAGATGCTTGCAGAAAGCGAGAGCGGTGTATCCTGGGCATATTTCCAACCAAGATACCCTGATAGAATAAGCACGCCTTTGTTGTGGATTGGGCCACTGAGCTGGGATTCTCTCTCTATATTTATTACACCACGCTTCCCCAAAAAGGTCTTAGCTGTAATACGGGAGGGCCTTCCAAAACTGAATGTCCCTAAATCATAAACAACGAGTCCGTTTACCTGTCCAACGATAGCCCCTTGTACATCAACCATGAGGGTCCCCTCTGTAATCATCTGGCGGATGCGTTCAGCGACAAGATCAAGACGATGCATTTTCTTTTCCACTGCTTTTGCAACATGCTCGCCGGTAATCATTGTGCTTTTGGCATCCTTTGCCCAGTAATCAGCCTCGATGAGCAGGTCCCTGAGCGGGCCGAATCGTGCAGAGAGCTTTTCCTGATCACTGACAGCCCTCGATGCATATTCGAGAACTTTGGCAACACCACTTTGATCAAAGGGCAAAAGTTTTTCATCATCGCAACAGGTACGGATAAAACAGGTATATTCCTTTATATTTTCATCTGTACGTTTCATCTGGTAGTCGAAATCTGCTTTGACCTTGAACATTTCCCAGAAATCTTCGTCATGGATGGTAAGCAGTTGATACAGGTGATCATCACCCAATACGATGATTTTCAAATCTACAGGCATCGGTTGTGGCCTCATTCCCTGGGGAATAAAGAATCCAAATTGCTGCCCGGGGTCTTCAGTACGGACCTCTTTTGTCTTGATCACCCTTTTGAGGCCCTCCCAGACACCGGGGTTCATTAAAACGTCACGGATATTGAGAATGAGGTAGCCGCCGTTTGCTAACTGAACAGCACCAGGCTTGATCATCATGTGATCACTCATGTATGTGCCCATGAGAGCCCGTCTTTCGATCTTGCCGAACATGTTAAACCAATGGGGATCCGGTTCAATAATAATCGGTGGACCGGTTTGTGACCCGTTGTCTACGAATGCATTGACCCTATACACCACATATGGGTCCGTTTGATGGGCAGGAGCGGGTCCGTGCATTTTTGGCTGGTCCGGAATCTGAATAAATAAGTCCAGGTGATCGAGTGTGTATTTTTTTGCCTCTTTCAGAAAATCGAGCACATCACGGTATTCGCTGTAGATGCGCATTATTTCGTCAAAGGGCCGGGAAATTGCAAAGTCACCAGCTTTCAGCTCAATCTCCTTGAATTTCTCTCCTGTTTCCTTGTCTAATTCATGGAGACGAGCATTCGTTTCTTCGACAGTCCTCAACATTTCCAGACGTTTTGCCTCAATTTTTTCTTTTTCTGCATCAGGCAACTGTAAGAAGTCATCTCTGGACATGGGTTTCCCATCAACGAGGGGAACCACGGCAGCCCCTGTTGGAGAGACTTGTACCATTAAATTCTTTTCCTTGGCTTCCTTTTCAAGTGTATCCGTGGCTTCCTGATATCTTTTCTGGCGGTCTGCTGCAATTTCCTGTTTCTGCTTGTTAAATTCCTCGCTGTTCAAGGTCTTTGGTATATCTTCTTTTAATCTCTTGAGGAGCTGTTCCATATGATCGCTGAATACCTTTGAGAGATGCTGGGATAGCTTCAAGATCCTGGGATGGTCAGGTTCTGAAAAATTGTGAACATAGCACCAGTCACTTAGTTTGTAGTGTTTCCCCTCTGCTTTTCTGGCTTCAATGAACCTTTCAAGGCACGTTTTAATCGTCGTGGCCTTTCCGGTGCCGGTCAGTCCGGTGAGGAAGAGATTGTAACCGCAACTTTTAACTTTCAGTCCGAAGTCTATCGCATCCATTGCTCTCTTTTGACCGATAAACTCCTTTAAGGGCTCCACATCAGTCGTACATTTTAATTGAAAGATCTCTTCGGAGCATATCCAGCGGAGTTTCTCTAAGGGAACGGTGTATTTCTTCAGATCAACAATGCTTTGCATATTCCCTCCCCCTTTTTTATGCTCATTATAGCATGTTTCAATGTATAGCGAGCGTGTTTTCCAGGGTAATATTCCCAGCTCCAGGCGCAGGTAATCTTATTATCTGACTTTCTGAAAAAAACGAAAAAATCTGCATTTATACAGGAGGATTTCTGAAGATATTTCTCAATGACTTTTCTCAACGTCTTTGATATACTTTTGCGAAGAACATACCTTTTCAGCAGCAGGAGGATTTTCTTTAACCGGCATGAAACAAAAGATATGAACATAAGGAATCGTATGCAATTCGATTTACTTTAGAAAGACACAGGGTATAGATTGAAGAAATCCACAAGAAAGAAACTTGTCGAGATTGCTAAACATATCAGGCTTGTCATTTTCGATGTTGATGGTGTCCTTACAGACGGAGGTATCATCTTTGACAATAAGGGGAATGAGTTAAAATCCTTTCACGTTCGTGATGGGCATGGTATAAAAATGCTTATACGAACTGGTATCAATGTTGCTCTCATAACGGGCAGGTCTTCAGAGGTCGTTGCAAAAAGAGCCCGCGACCTCGGTATTACCGAGGTTTTTCAGAAGTGTTTCGATAAGGAAAAAGTATATGAACAGCTTGCTGAGAAATACTCTCTTGATGATCATGAAGTAGCTTATATCGGGGATGATATTATTGATATCCCTCTTTTGAAGAGGATAGGGCTGCCAGTTGTCGTCGCAGATGCCGACGATGAAGTCAAGGCAAGTGCACTTATGGTAACAGAAAAAGGAGGAGGCAGAGGAGCAGCCAGGGAAGTATGTGACTTCATTCTTAAGGCAAAGGGATACTGGAAGGCCATAATAGATGGGTATCATAAGGCTTAATCTTCCAACAGTCCTGACACTGAGCAGGGTTGTACTGATCCCTGTTTTTATATTTACCGTTGTTAAGCATCCCATCTTCGGGGCTGTCATCTTCGGGGTTGCATCAGTAACAGATTTTCTTGATGGATATGTTGCCCGGCGTTTAAACAAGATAACAAAATTCGGGATCATATTTGACCCTATTGCTGATAAGTTCTTGATAGTAGCTGCTCTTTTTGTCCTTGTTGATATGGGACGACTGCCTTCGTGGATCGCCATCATCATCACAGTAAGAGAATTCCTTGTAACTGGACTCAGGGTTGTCGCTCTTTCAAAGAATATTATTATTTCAGCTGAAATAGGTGGAAAATTAAAAACGACTTCTCAGATCACGGCAATTCTCTGCCTTATTCTGGGAAACAGTTTTTCCCATATTAATCTTAATGGAGCGGGTATCATTCTTATCTGGATATCGCTCATCCTCGCTGTGATTTCAGGCATACAGTATACCGTTTCTTTCTGGAGAAAATTGTAGAGATATGAAGAATATATTACTTTTTATTATATCTTTTGTCGTCGGATCTATACCCTTTGGGATAATAATCGCAAAAACAAAAGGCGTTGACCTTAAAAAGGTTGGAAGCGGTAACATAGGCGCAACAAATGTATTACGATCGCTCGGAAAATATCCGGCTGTACTAACACTTCTTGGAGATATTCTGAAAGGAACTACAGCTGTTGCACTTGGAAAGTATTTTGGATTAAGCCCTTTTTTCGTGGGTCTCATCGGTTTTGGTGCGATCTTAGGACATAATTTTTCGCTCTTTTTGGGTTTCCGGGGAGGTAAAGGAGTTGCTACAAGTTTTGGTGTGCTGGGCATTTACTCTCCACAAACAGCACTGTTTACTTTTATAATATGGATAACAGTTGTGCTGGTTACAAAATACTCATCTTTAGGAGCGCTGGTGGCATTTGGACTTCTCCCGCTCAGTATGTTGTTTTTTGATCAAAGCGATAAAATCATTATTGCCCTCCTCATCACAGTACTTATTTTTGTAAGACATAAGGATAATATCAAGCTCCTCTTAAGCGGCAAGGAAAGAAAGATAGGGAAGAGGGAATGAAAAAATTTCTTTTATTGCTTATTGTGTTCCTCTTTCTCATTCCCTCCATATTATCAGGAGAAGACTTCTATAATGAGCAACTAAATCATGGCATAAGAAATTCAGAATCTTATTCATACATGCTCATTCAGCATGCAGAATTAAACAAAGTACAGGCAAAGGATATTCTTGAGAGAGCATCTCAATACTCTCCTGACCTCCCTGCAACTTATTTCGCATTATCAAAAGCAAGTTTTGAATTCTCAACTGAAGGAATATTCACGACAATTGATTACTTGCTGAAAGGTATCGAGGCGTATAAGAGAAATTTCTGGTGGTCATTCACCATGGCGGGCTCATTGTTCACAAGTGCGGTAGGGTCCTTTATCTGCTCAGTGATAATCATTATTTTGATAAGGCTTCCCTTTGATATCCCTTTGCTGAGCCATGACTTAAAAGAGGACAGTACGAGGATGTTATCACTTCTTGCACTCATATCCGCTTTTATAAGCCCGCTTTTCTTTTTTGGAGCTCTTCTTATAATTATCGGTCAGTATATGACGAAATGGAATAAGCTCTCTGTTTATATCTATTGCCTGTTTTTGCTCATTTCACCGGTGCTCTTTAGTACCGTCGTCATGTTCCTGAGTGCATCATCGGCGGGAACCTTAAAGGCTATCGTTCAGGTTAACGAATCGAAAGGAAATAGATATGCCCTTTCTGTTCTGAAAGGCAGTGGTGACTATGATGAACAGTTTTCATATGCCCTTGCTCTGAAGCGGGAAGGTGGATATCGAGACGCTCTGAATATCTATGACAGTCTTATTGCAAAGAGACCCACTCCGGAAGCATATAATAATCTTGCAAATTGTTATTTTATTCTCGGTGATATAGAAACGGCACAAGAACTATATCAACGGTCAACCGCACTCCAGCGCTTTCCGTCCAACCTGTACAATCTCAGCGTGCTGTCAAGAGAGACCCTGAATTATGAAAAAGGAGACGAATATTTTCTTGCTGCCCAAAGACTCGATCGAGAAGCAGTATCGGGATATAGAAGTATTTTCAGTAAAAATCCTAATCGGTTTGTTATTGATGAGCCTCTGCCCCGATCGGTATTCTGGCAGTACGCAGAGAGGACTCCCAGCGGGTATACAATCAAGTTCTCCGTGCTCCCTCATATATTTATTCCTATCGCGGCCCTAGTTATGATGGTCTTTTTCTTCATGCTGAACAGGCATTTCAAGCACGTGGCATATAAATGTAAACGATGCGGCTCAATCCTCTGTAAAAAGTGTGAAAAACGTATCCTATGGGGCCATATGTGCTTGCGGTGTTATCTATCCTTAATAAAGCTTGATGAGCTTGATGCAAAGGAAAGAATTAGTCGTTTATTGACTGTTTATAAATATCAGAAAATGAGAAGAGACATAATAAAGTTTATTTCTCTCGTGCTGCCCGGTTCAGGTCAAATATATGCCGGGAGCATTCTCAATGGGTTGCTGTTTCTCTGGCCGTTCCTGTTTTTCTTGTTTATACCCATAACGAATACTCTTTTTGTTCCTGAAATTTCCTATTCATCACATACCTGGTTGAGTGTGATTGCATTGATCCTCATGGTCATTGTTTATATAGCATGTAATATTATTATAAGACGGAGGCTTGCAAAAGGATGGCTTTAGAAGGATCTCTTAGGGATTTTGGACTTGCTGATATCCTCCAGTTGATTTATTTCCAGCGAAAAACAGGTGTCCTTGTTCTAGAAAGCAGGATAGACAGAATAAGGCTCCTGTTTGTTGAAGGTGATATTGTCGGAGCAGAATCCCGTAAAAGGATTGAGGCAAACCGTCTCGGAAAGGTGTTGGTTAAGAAGGAAATTTTGGAAGAAAAAGAGCTTCAGTCTATTCTCGATGAACAGAGCAGAACAAATATAAAACTTGGCATGATTCTAATTAACCGGGGACTTGTTGAAAAAAAGGTGATACAGGAAGTCTTAACAGGGCAGATTAAAGAGACAGTAGTGCAGATATTCAGCTGGAAGCAGGGAACTTACGAATTTACACCACAGGAAGTCCCTGTCGAAAAAGAACTCCATATATCCCTTGATACACAACACCTCCTCATGGATGGTCTAAGGGTTGTGGATGAGTGGGCTCTCATTGAGGGTAAATTGACGCTTGATACGGTGTTCACAAAAACAGCTGACGGTAGCACAGGACTCTCTGCTGAAGAAGAACACATACTATCTCTCGTCGATGGAGAGAACGATGTGAGCACGATTATCGATATTGCTGTAAAGGATGATTTTGAGGTCTCAAAAACACTCGTCTCACTCCTGGATAAGGGAGCTATAGAAAAAAAGGAGGCAGCTCCTCTTGTTACCGAGATAGCATATGAAAAGAAAAAAAGACCCGCACTACAATATCATTTCCTTATTCTTACAGCACTTGTGATTGCAGGAATCATTTCGTTGTATCCTGTATTGTTAAGCTCGGGCGATTTATTCAAAAATTTCATTGCTTCTAATGCTGTAAATGACCTCAGGTTTCAGATAGAAAGATTTACACTTACATCTGGATCGTATCCTGAAAATCTCGATGTGATATCAAGACGTGTAGACCCCTGGGGGAGACCCTATGTGTATAAGAAGAATGATTTTACTTACATTGTTTTCAGCACGGGTGCAGATGGGATTGAGGGGACAAAAGACGATATTTTTTAAAATGTTACAAGATAAAGCATGTATAGTAATGGCCGAACGCAGGCTTTTTCAAATCAAGAGCATCGTACATCGTGTATGGTGTATTAAGTATCAGTGAAAAGTTATGAAAAGAGCAGTAGTACTTCTCAGTGGCGGTATTGATTCTTCAACTTCACTTGCTATTGCACAATCGGAGGGTTTTGAACTGTATGCCCTCAGTTTCGATTATAGCCAGCGTCACAAAAGAGAACTCGATTCAGCACGGTTAGTTGCTGAATCATTGAGTGTTCGTAAACACCTTGTCATCAAGGCTGATCTCGGAAAGATTGGTGGTTCTGCCCTGACCTCTGGTATTGAAGTGCCAAAAAAAACAAAGTCAGAAGTCAGAAGTCAGAGGTCAGAAGTTATCCCTGTTACGTATGTCCCTGCCCGGAACACTATCTTCTTATCTTTCGCTGTTGCCTGGGCGGAAGTTATCGGAACAGGAGATATATTTATCGGTGCAAACGCTGTTGATTACAGTGGCTATCCTGACTGCCGGCCTGAGTTTCTCAGTGTATTCCAGGACATGGCAAACCTTGCAACAAAAACATCTGTGGAGGGAAGGACAAAAATTGTCATAAGGGCACCGCTTCTCTCCATGAAAAAATCGGAAATTATCAGGAAAGGTATAGAACTTGGCCTTGATCATGCTTTAACGTGGAGCTGTTATGATCCACAAAAAAAGCAAGAAGCAGTGGAAAAAGAGAAGCAGAGAAACGTCGAGGTACTAAAATCCCCGATTCCCATGGCCTTCCCATTTCCGGGCCAAATTTACGAACTTGTCCCCTGTGGCGCATGTGACAGCTGTCTCATAAGAGCAAAGGGATTTGAAGAAGCAGGTGTAGATGATCCTTTAATCATATGATATCGAATAAGATACCCGTAAAGCTGAGAGGACATCATCTTATATGCCTTCAGTTCTTTACGGGAGAGGGGTACAATCCGGAATTTGTCAAAAACCTTAAAGAGGTACTGATGTGGGTTCAGTCCGGAGAGGACATAGAGGTATGTTCAGGTGCGGATGATATCTGCACGGTATGTCCTTTTTTAAAAGATAGAAGATGTCGTTATGACAAGCACGCAGAGAACGAGATACAAAAGATGGACAGGCATGCAACAGCACTCCTGAGAATAGAGCCGGGTATGAAAGTGACATGGATAGAAATACAGGAACGGGTGCAGGGAATATTTAAGAAATGGTCAGTACATTACTGCAGGAGTTGCAACTGGAAAACAGTTTGCGAAAAATCGTTTCCTTATCAAGCAATCAGTGAAACAGAGTAAGACGTTACAAATAAATTTCGATGATATCCAGAAAGCTATGGAAGATGTATCGAGAGAGGTGTTTGATTACTTCTTTGATGCGGAGACAGGGGAGGTTATATCTATTTCCGAAGAGATTATGAGGGAGATTATTTCTCGACTCTATGATAGTGATTTTGAAGACATCAAAGAATGCATAGAATATATTGAGTTCGACGAAGAACCGGATCTTCCGGACTGGATGTTGGATGAAGTCGATCTCATACTTGAGATTCTCCTTAACGGGGAGGAACGGTATGTTCGTGTCCCGGAAAGAAAAACGTCTGATGCATATCAGTCTATGATTGACTTTATCAAGACCGTTGAGAGTCCGATTCTCAAAGAAGAACTTGCTCATGCCCTCAATGGAAAGGGTGCGTTCAGGAAATTCAAGGACGTCCTTATCAATCATCCGAAGGAGAGAAAGCGATGGCATGCACATGATGCAAAGACAATGAAAAGAGAGATTAGAGCATGGCTAAAATCTCTCGGCGTAAAGTCCATCTCATAACCTGCTCCCCGTTACCTCTCTAAAAAATGGTTCTTCCGGGAACTGTATGGAAAACAATTAATAAACAGTCACCCTCCCCCTTGACGGGGAATAACAATCTCATACCCTCCCCCTTGACGGGGGAAGGTAAGGGTGGGGGTGATTAAAACCCATTGCATAAGACAGCGAAGAATCTCGGAAAAAGACTAACAGGCGCAGAGAGATTATTATGGAACCATGTAAGAGCAAAACAGATTGAAGGGGTTAAATTCAGAAGACAGGAGCCGATAGATAACTATATTGTTGATTTTGTCTGTTTTGAAAATCGTTTAGTCATAGAAATT